>Ga0307434_1000167_pt1 | contig 59375 bp, 55 predicted proteins | sample SalMarWE160220MG_FD_202156 | JGI IMG/M metagenome (GOLD analysis project Ga0307434, IMG submission 202156) | Salt marsh sediment microbial communities from the Plum Island Ecosystem LTER, Massachusetts, United States - WE1603-220 | ecosystem: Environmental > Aquatic > Marine > Intertidal zone >... | reverse complement strand
ATTAAAAATAATCTTTTTATTTTATTAAAAATTCTGGTAATATTAATATTTTAAAAAAACGTTTTTTAGTTTACACTGTAAATGTCTGAAAATTGGAAATTGCACTACAATAGAAAGGGGTTATTTAATAATGGTAAAAAAATTAAAGTCAATTTTTGAGTGCAGAGAGGATACATTAAAATTTAAAGAAATTCCGGTTTGCAGTTACAAAAAAGACATTAATGAAGAAATAAAAAAAGGGGGTTTAACCAGGCAAAGGGCTATAAATCTGCTTGAGCAAATGCATACAATAAGAGCCCTGGAAGATATGTTGGTGCAGATAAAGTTTGGTTTATATAAACCACTTCCTAAATTCTCTTATGTCGGGCCGACCCATCTTTCAATAGGCCAGGAAGCAACTTCTGTTGGTTCAATATCTGCTATTTCTCCTTATGATTATATAACAAGCTCACACAGAGGACATGGTGACGCAATTACCAGGAGCTTTAACGTAATAAAGGCAATGGATAATAAAGCCCTGGTAGAGCATTTGAAAAAAAGGAAGAAATACCTGGATGCTATTGAAGAGAAATTCAGTGAAGATGATTCTAGGGAAGTAATGGAAGAAATAGCAATAAAAATACATATCTATAGAATGATTGCTGAACTTTTTGGAAGAAAGGACGGATATTGCAGGGGAGTTGGAGGCGGCATGCATATTGCTGACTTTGAAATGGGCCATTTAGGTGCAAATGCCATAGTGGGAGGTCATGTCCCGATAGCAGTTGGTGCTGCAATGTCTTTAAGATACAGGGATGAAGATAAAATGGTTTTATGCCTGGCGGGGGACGGGGCTTTCAGCAACGGAGTTGTTCTTGAGTCGCTAAACCTGGCATCAATGGCACAGTTTAAAAATGGTCTTATGAGAAAAAAAGCCGGGGTTCCCGTAATATTTGGAATAGTAAATAATCAGTATGCTATGTCAGGAGAGGAGAAGGGCGAAATTACAGGTGTTGATTCTCTGGCACGCAGGGCAGCGGGTTTTGACCTGGATATCATGCATGCTGAAGTAATTGACGGCATGAATGTTCTGGCAGTGGCTGATGCTGTTAAAAGGGCAAAGGAAATAATTAGTAAAGGAAAAGGCCCGGTATTATTAGAATTTATGACATATAGGTATAAAGGACACAGCCTTTCTGACCCGCTTACATATCGTGACCGGGAAGAAGTTGAAAAATGGTCAAAAAGGGACGCTATAGCAACTTTTGAAGGAAAACTTTTGAAAGCAGAATTCCCTAAAAATCAGGGAGGAAAAATAACCAGAGACGAAATGGATTCCTTAAATAAAAAAGTACACTATAGAAATGAAGCCATGTCCGTTTTTGCATCAAATGCCCCATTCCCGGAAGAAGATACTCTAATGTTACATCTGTTTTCTTCAAAAGACGGAAATGATGTGCTGGAAGAGTTTTCAAAACCAGAGCTGGCATCACCATCTCTACCGAAATATAAAAGAAATGAGAATGGTCAGATAAATGCACGTATTGCAATAAGGGAAGCCTTGATAGAAGAGCTGGCAAGGGACAAAAGAGTAATATTATTCGGGGAAGATGTAGCTGACTACGGAGGCGCTTTTGGAGTTACAAACGACCTCCTGAAAACTTTTGGAAGGGACAGGGTATTTAATACCTCCATATCTGAAGCGGCAATGGTAGGAAATGCGGTAGGTATGGCTATGACAGGTTTAAGACCTGTAGTAGAAATAATGTATAATGACTTTATAATGCAGGCTCTGGGGCAGATTGGAAACCAGGCCGCAAAGTGGAGTTATATGTCAGGCGGGCAGATAAGCATCCCGGTAGTTATAAGAACAACTATTGGAGGGGGGAAAGGATATGCCGGGCAGCACTCCCAATCACTGGAAGCTCTGGTTACCCATATACCGGGGTTAAAAGTAGTGGCCCCTGCATCTCCTTATGATGCTAAAGGGCTTTTAAAGTCAGCCATAAGGGATAGTAACCCTGTTGTATTTTTCGAGCAACAGCTTATCTATAACAGCTACGGTGTTGTACCGGAAGAAGAATATTTAATTCCTATAGGAAAAGCAAAAGTGCTTAAAGAAGGAAGTGATATTACCATTGTATGCTGGTCATATATGGTGGAGCAGTCCATACAGGCAGCAGAGTTGCTGGAAGAAAACGGGATATCAGCAGAAGTCATAGATATCAGGTCACTTATACCGCTGGATATAGATACAATAACCACATCAGTTAAAAAAACCGGTAAAGCGATAATAACATCTCAGGAAGTTTCACAGGGCGGGTTTATGTCGGAAATAGCGACTCAAATTCAGGAAAATGTATTTGATTATCTGGATGCACCGATTCAGAGACTGGGTGCTCCTAATTGTATTCCACCATCATCCCAGAATTTAGAGAAGCTATTCCTTCCGGATTCTGCAAAGCTGGTAGAAATTATAAAGAAAAATTTTTAATAATAAGTTAATAGTGATATTATTTAATTTTTAGAAGATAAAAAATTAAAATTTTCTAATATATAATTTTAATATAATATATTTGGTGAACTTCAAAGATTAAAATAAATTACGGGAGGATAAAGTATGCATGAGGTAATTATGCCCAAGCTGGGGCTTACCATGGAGTCAGGGGTTATCGAGAAATGGCATAAAAAAGAAGGAGATAAGGTTGAAAAGGGAGATGTACTTTTTGAAGTAATGACCGATAAGGTAACAGTTGAAGTAGAAGCTTATGACTCGGGATATCTTAAAAAGATATTAACAAAAGAAGGGGAAGAGGTTCCTGTAACAGAGGTAGTTGCATATATAGGTGAAAAAGAAGAAAAGTTACCTGAAGATATTGAGAAAAAAGTAAAACAGGGGCGGGGAAAAGAAAAAGTTTCAGCCGGTAAAGGAGAAAAAAAAGAAATTGAGGGTGCACCGGTAGAAGTTAAAAAGGGAAAAGAAAAAGCTAAATCCACTGGAGGAAAAATAAAGATATCGCCACTTGCGAGGAAAATCGCAGAGGAAATGAATATAGATATAAGTGAAATAGGAGAGGGCTCCGGCCCCGGAGGAAGAATAATAAAGGAAGATATCATAAAATATTCAGGGAGCAAAGGGGAACAGGCTGAAAAGAAAACCACGGAAAAAGAGCCAGAAGCAACTGTTTCCGAAATAAAGATAAAATCTGCCAATCCTCTTAAGGGTATGAGAAAAATAATTGCCGAGAGGATGAGTTATTCAAAAACTAATATCCCTCACATTGTTATAAATTCATTGGCTGATACTACAGAGTTTATCAGGTTAAGGGAAATGATTAAAGATAAAATAATTGCCAGCTATGGAGTAAAGATAACTTATACAGATATCCTGCTCAAAATATGTGCAGTTGCATTAAGAGAAAATATAGAAGTAAATTCAACACTGAATGATGAAAAATATATTATTTACGAAGATGTGAATATTGGTATGGCTGTCTCTGTGGAAGGAGGCCTTATTGTACCGACTATTTTCAATTGTGATAAACTCGGAATACTTGAAATTGCAAAAAAGAGAGTAGAACTTCTGGATAAAGTAAGAAATGAGAAATTAAAACCGGACGAAATAAAAAACGGGACTTTTACTTTAACCAATATGGGTATGTTTGGGGTAAGGTCTTTTTCAGCTATAATTAATCCTCCACAGGCAGCTATTCTGGCAGTAGGGGAAATTTATAATGCACCGGCAATAGTCAACGAAAAAGTTGAAAATCGTTCATTTATGAATCTGTCATTGTCATGCGACCACAGGATAATAGACGGAGCGCTGGGAGCAAGATTTTTACAGAGGGTGGTTGAATTAGTAGAAAACCCGGAGATGCTTGCCATATAAAGGAATAAAAAAAATATGATTAATAATATTTAATATTGATTACAATCAAATCAGGGTCTAATTGTTTTTTTCCGTAAAGTTAGATATTTATGGTGGATACAGGATATTTAAATATCTGATGGAAGTTTAGAAGTATGCTCTGTTTTACATCATAGATGCTAATATCCTCTTCGGTCAGATTATTAATTGAGATCTGGGGATAATTTTTAAGACCGCACGGTATAATATTATCAAAATAGGCGGGTTCAACATTTACATTCAGGGAAAAGCCGTGCATGGTAATCCATCTTTTAACTCTGATTCCAATTGATGCTATCTTATTATTGTTAACAAAAACACCCCTGTGTTTCTGGACCCTTTTACCCCTGATCCCGTATTTTTTAAGTAATTCAATTATTACCTGTTCAAGATTGTAAACATAAAGAGTTATATCTTTTTTAAAGTAGGCTAAATTAAGTATCGGATAGCCAACAAGCTGGCCCGGTCCATGGAATGTTATATCACCGCCTCTGTTAGAATTGATTAATTCTATACCCTGATTATTTAATTCTGCTTCGTCTACCAGCAAATTTTCAGTAATGCCATTGTTCCCGGTGGTTATAACAGGGGTGTGCTCAAGAAGCAGTATTATGCCTATACCGTTTAAATCTTTGACCTTATTAAAAAAATATAGTTGAAGCTTATAGGCATCGGCATATTTCATAATACCCGGATCCATAAACAATATTTTTTGGTTTATGTCTTTTAATGATTTTCTCTTACCTGATTCCAGGGTCTCAATAATTTTATCAGAAATATCCTGGCCCGATATTTTTTTATTATCAGATGTCATATTTTGATTGAGGTTTTAAAAAATTTTATATTTTTTATTTTATTAAATTTGCTTTTAGATTAGTTATTTTATAATATTTTTTTTAAAATTGATAATTTTATAATTTAAGAATAACAGGAAAAATACGTTTAATTTATGTTGACTTAAGCCAGTGCTATAGTTAAAATAAATACAATTAATATGTTATAAAAATTGATTTATAAATTAATTTGCGCGGTAAATCATAATATTTTAGGTATATTATTAGCGATAAAATTATAATTTAATGAAAAAAAGCGATTACGGTATTTTTTTAAAAAAATTATATATTCTTTTATTTGCTAATGATATTTATATAGAGAAAATAAAAAGGGGGTTATTTTAACACTCTATTTTATAATGAAAAATAGTTATATCTATTATTTGAAACATAAAAGTGTAATTTTGTGTTCAGTATAAATTTCAATAGATAAACTGGTTTATTTTAGAATTAGCAAGTTAATTTATAAGTCGGGTAACAACTCGACTTTTTTTATTTGGAAGGAAGGTATTTGGAAAATGGACTTATTAATAAGGATAGCAGCTCTGGGAATTACAGTCATACTGGGGTTTTTCATAGGCTTCTTTTTTAGGAAATATATCATAGATTCCAAGCTAAGTTCAGCCGAGCAAAAGGCAAATCTATTACTGAGCAATGCAAAAAAAGAAGCGGCAACTCTGAAAAAAGAGATAATGCTGGAAGGAAAGGAAGAAATACAGAACTTAAAAATACAGGCAGAAGATGAACTGAAAAAACAGGAATTTGAACTTAAAAAAAGGGAAGACAGATTATTGAGCAGAGAGGATTCCATCGAAAAGAAAGCTCATTATCTTGAGAAGAAGGAGCAGGGATTAAATCAGATAAAAGATGAATTTGCAGCCAGAAATAAGAAACTGGAGGATGTACTGAATAAAGAGATATTAAGACTCGAAGCTATTGCCGAACTGACCAGAGATGAAGCAAAGGCGATTCTTATGAAAAAGATTGAGGATGAAGCGAAATATGAATCGGCTAAAGAAATAAGAAGCATAGAAGCCAGATTGAAAGAAGAATCGGATACACTGGCAAAGAAAATAATCTCACAGGCAATTCAGAGATGTGCCCTCGACCATGTAAGTGAATCTACAGTATCGGTGGTTAATTTACCCAATGATGAGATGAAAGGAAGAATAATTGGAAGAGAAGGCAGGAATATAAGAGTTTTTGAAAATCTCACCGGTATCAATATAATTGTTGATGATACTCCGGAAGCTGTGATACTTTCTTCATTTGACCCTGTAAGGAGGGAAATTGCAAGAGTAACACTTGAAAATCTTATAATGGATGGAAGAATTCATCCGGCCAAAATTGAAGAAATTTATGAAAAAGCAAGTAAAATTGTCAATAATGAGATAAAAGCTGAAGGGGAGCAGGCAGTTTTTGATACGGGAATATCTGAATTAAACCCGGGTCTGGTAAAAGTACTTGGAAGGTTAAAGTACAGGACAAGCTATGGTCAAAATGTTCTGCTGCATTCAAAAGAAGTGGCTTATATCGCTGGAATTATTGCTTCTGAACTTGGAACAAATGTTAAAAAAGCAAAAAGGGCCGGACTTTTACATGATATTGGAAAGGCACTTACCCACGACATAGAGGGCTCACATGCAATAATTGGCGCTGAACTTGCAAAAAGGTTGAATGAGGATGAGGAAATCTGTCATGCAATCAAAGCACATCATAATGAAGTTGAAGCCAACACAATACTTGATGTAATTATCCAGGCATCTGACCAGATATCCGGTGGAAGGCCGGGCGCAAGAAGAGAAACGCTGGAAAGTTATGTTAAAAGGCTTGAAAGCCTTGAAAAAATTGCAACGGAATTTAAAGGTATAGAAAAGGCATACGCCATACAGGCAGGCAGAGAGATAAGAGTAATGGTTAAACCTGAAGAAGTTAATGAAGAAATGTCAGTTATCCTTTCAAGGGACATTGCAAGAGAAATAGAAAAAGAAATGGAGTATCCGGGGCAGATTAAAGTGACAGTTATAAGAGAAAGCAGAGCAATAGATTATGCAAAATAGTCCTGATTTAAAACAGTTTCTGTCTGAACTGAATATAAGGGATTCACTTAATATTGAAGAAGATCTTGGTGATGGTTATGTAAGATTAAAGATATCTGAAGCTGAGAGAAGGCAGGCCCTGCAGGATATAAATTGCGTGGAAGACATAATATTGGAACTGCTCAGGAATAGCAGAGACTCGGGAAGTAAGAATATTTTTATTGGAACAAAAAAAATTGAGGACAAGAGAAGAAAAATATATTTTATAGATGACGGTTGTGGAATTCCACCCAATCTGCAAAATCTTATTTTCCAGTCAAGGGTAACTTCAAAACTAGAAAATGGCATAAAAGATTCTTACGGATTTCATGGAAGGGGAATGGCGCTTTTTTCAATTAAATTAAATGTAGATGACATAAAAATAGTTTTTTCCGATAAATCAAAAGGTGCATCCTTCTATCTTGACGTGGATCTTCTTAAAGTCCCCGAGAAAAAGGACCAGTCTATTATGCCCAGGATAATCAAGATAGATGGGGATTTAAATATTATAGGCGGTGTGAACAATATAATAAAAACGATAATCGAGTTTCAGTTGCAGGCTAAGCATATTAATTTTTATTACGGCACGCCCTCACAGATTTTAATTACCATGAGAAAAATTATGGAGAAGAATGACAATTATGAAACATATCCTAAATTTGATAAATGGGAAAAATTAATAAGTTTTGTTAAAAAAAACAATATAAAGGTGACCCGGATTCCGGCACTTACGGATAACTATAATATTATGGAAATTATTGCTCAAAAAATTTTTTATATGGATATATCGCAAAGAGGAATACAGAGAATTATATATAATGAGATTAAAGAACTCGAACCGGTAAGTTTGGATGCTGACAGCATTCCAGTAGAGGAAAAAGATGAACAGGGTGATGAGAAACGGGATAAGAAAATGGAAAAAAAATTAACTCTTTATGATGAATCAAAATTGGCGGGAAGGTTTAAAGACGAAGAAATAAGATGTATAATTGATACACTCAGGAGTAAGATTGAAGAATTAGGTAGTAAGTATTTAATTACTGCCTGCGATAATATAGAATACAAGAAAGTAAATAATATTATAAAGTTGTCAATTAAATTGAAGCAAAGAGAATAAATAATAAAATAGCAAACAAACAATATGGATAATAATATTAAATTGCTTAAGGTCTCTACAAAATCTAAGCCTAATTCAGTAGCAGGCGCTATAGCAGGAATTATAAGAAGCAGTAGCAGGGTCAGAATTCAGACCATAGGAGCGGGTGCATTAAACCAGGCTATAAAAGGAATAGCTATAGCCAGGGGATTTATAGCTCCAACAGGTCAGGAATTAATATGTATCCCATACTTTAAGGATATTGAAGTTAATGGAGAGATAAAAACTGCTATTGTAATTACTGTTGAATCCAGATAATCTATTAATTATCTTCATTAAACAAACCTTTTTAAGTTTAATTATATCATTTATTAATTAGAAATATTTACAATTATGAAAGCATATATCGAAACTTATGGCTGCCAGATGAATGAAAGTGATTCTGAAAGAATCCTATATCTTCTGGAAGAAGCGGGTTATAAAGAGACTCATGATATTGAAGGTGCTGATATTATAGTAATAAACACATGTACCGTAAGAGAGAAGGCAAAGAATAAATTATATGGTCATTTAGGTAATTTAAAAAGCTTAAAAAGTAAAAATAAAAATGTATTAATTTGCGTGGCCGGATGTGCTTCCCAGGATTTAAAGGATAGGATTATAAAAGATTTTCCTTTTGTTGATATTGTATTTGGTACCCATAACATAAATGAGCTTCCAGAATTAATAAAGAAGAGAATTTCATCCAGTAAAAGTGCATGCTCTGTTAAAGATAATGGTTTTGACCCTGATATTTTTAAAGTTAAAAGGCGTCAGGACTTTAAAGCGTATGTACCTATAATCGTTGGCTGTGATAATTATTGTTCATTTTGTATAGTTCCAAGAGTGAGAGGAAGGGAGAGATCAGTAGAACAGAAAAAAATTATAAAATATATCCGTGAACTTGTAGAGCAGGGAGTTATTGAAGTAACACTGCTCGGACAGAATGTAAATTCCTATGGAAAGAACCTGGAGAAACCGTCTAATTTCCCGATATTACTGGAGAAGGTATCGGATATAGGAGGGTTAAAAAGAATAAGGTTTATGACCTCAAATCCAAAAGATTTCTCTGAAGATATTGTCAGGGTTATAAAGAACAGGGATAACATTGCAAAACATATCCATTTACCGGTTCAGTCTGGCTCCAACAAGGTATTGAAAGACATGAATAGAAAATATACGCGTGAAGGGTACCTTAAAATCATTGATAATATAAGAACAGAAATTCCTGATTGTTTTATCACTACAGATATAATAGTAGGTTTTCCTGGAGAAGAAAGAAAAGATTTTCTTGAAACTCTGGAGCTTGTTAAAAAGGTCAGGTTCGGCAGGGCATTTACATTCATATATTCACCAAGAAGCGGAACAAGAGCAGCAAAGATGAAAGATTGTATACCGGTGGAAGAAAAGAAAAAATGGTTTAATGAACTGGTTGAAGTGCAGAATGAAAATTCCTATGAAGCTAACAAAAAGTTTATTGGTAAAAAATTTGAAGTTCTGGTTGAAGGTTATAGCGCAAAAGGCAATCTTATTGTGGAAGGAAGAATGGAGAATAACACAATCGTAAATTTTAAGGGCAGCAGCACCCTTATTGGAAAAATGATTACGATTGAGATAACGGAAGCAAAAGCGTTCTACCTGATAGGGAAGCGACCATAAATTAATTAAAAATGTAATTATGAAAAGTTCAGGAAAAGAAATTATAAATATAGAAGAAGCATATGAAAGAAACATAAAAACTTTTTTAAAGAAAAACGGAATAGACATAAAGAAAATATCAGATGGGCTTATAAATTTAAAAAAGATTCTGGTTATATGCGGCCCTACCTGTGCGGGTAAAAGTAAAATTGGAATAATTTTAGCAAAATTGCTGTATACAGATATTATATCAATGGACTCAATGCAGGTTTACAGGTATATGGACACGGGTACCGATAAGTATAACACCGGAAGGTATCAAATAGTGCAATATATGACCGATATTTTTGACCCGGATAAGAATTTAAGTGTAGTAGAATTCAAGAATTTATGTGATGAAATAATAAAGGAAAAATTTTTTAAACTATCAAGAATACCTCTGCTCGTGGGCGGTTCGGGTCTATATATCAGAAGTGTTGTAAATGGCATAGACAGGGTTCCGGATGAGAATAGAAAAATAAGGAATAAACTAAAAGAAGAAATAAAAAAATATGGAACATTGAAATATTATTTAAAATTAAAAGAATTGGACAGTGAATATGCAGAAAAGATAAGCGAAAATGACATTAGAAGGATAGTCAGAGCGCTTGAAGTTTATGAGGTAACAGGGTTACCTTTTTCAAGTTTTCAGAAGGCATGGAAGAATAAAAATTACTCTTATAATGCTATACTTATAGGGGTAAAAATGGGAAGGGAAACCCTTTACAGTCGGATTGAGGAAAGGGTTGATAGCATGTTTGAAAAGGGCCTGGTAGAGGAAGTAAAAGCACTCATAGATAAAGAATATGGTGGATGTAGAAGTGTTTCCCAGGCAGTTGGGTATAAAGAAGTAATAAAGTATATAAAAGGTGAGATAACACTGGAGGATTGCATCGCGGAAGTTAAAAAAAATACCAGGAGACTGGCAAAAAAGCAGATAACCTGGTTTAAAACTGAACCAAAAATTAATTGGATAAGAGCAGATAATTATGATAACATCTTTAGTTTAATTGGTTATATTTTTAAAATAATTAACAAAGAATTAAGAAATGAAGAATATTGAATTTTCAAAATTAAATGGCCAGGGTAATGATTTTATATTAATAGATGCTACCATGGAAAATATAAATCTTTCAAAAGAGCAGGTTGTAGAGATGTGCGATAGAAATTTTGGAATTGGAGCAGATGGAATCATAATAGTCAGGCCATCCAGAATATCTGATTTAAAGATGGATTACTATAACAGGGACGGTTCAATTTCCGAAATGTGTGGAAACGGCATAAGATGTATGGCTGAGTTTGCTTTCCAGAGGAACCTGGTTAAAACAGAGAGTATAGATATAGAAACACTATCTGGGGTAAAGAGAATTTTTATGGAGATAAGAAATAAAAAAGTGGAGAATATAAAAGTTAATATGGGAATTCCTGAATTTGATCCCGGTAAAATACCTGTAGATATAAAAAATATGAATGAAATTATTAAATACAGGATAAATATAGATTCTAAAGATTTTGTTATAAACTGCGTTTCAATAGGGAACCCTCATTGTGTTATATTCCTTGATGACGAACACGAATCCCTTAAAGATTTTCCTTTAGGCAAATGGGGACCTGTTCTGGAGAATTATTATATTTTCCCTAAAAAAATAAACGTAGAATTTGTTAAGGTTAAAAGTTCAGATGATTTAGATATGAGAGTATGGGAAAGAGGGGTAGGGGAGACGCTTGCCTGTGGAACGGGAGCATGTGCAGCTGGAGTTTGTGCAGTTAAGTTAAATAAAGTGAATAGAAATAATAATATAATAATTAATCTTCCGGGCGGAAAATTGAATGTTTTATGGGATGAAAGGGATTCAAGTGTTTATCTGGAAGGAAAAGTAAGTTATAAATTTGATGGAAAATATTATTTCTGATAAAGATATTAATATTTTTTTATTCTTATAATAAAATTATAATAATTATGCAAAGGAACAAAATGGATTTTGAGGAATCTGAAAGATTAAAATCTCTGCCGCCCTACCTATTTGCGGAAATTGATAAAGTGATAAAAAAGAAAAGGACCGAAGGATTTGATGTGATAAATCTCGGGATAGGTGACCCGGATATACCAACTCCACCGGAAATTATTGATGTGCTATGCAGGGAAGCGAATAAACCTGAGAACCACAGATATCCTTCAAGTTATGGTCTAAAGTTTTTTAAAGAAGCAGTAGCACGTTTCTACTATAAAAGATTTAATGTAGATATTAACCCGGATAAAGAAGTTATACCCCTCATGGGTTCAAAAGAAGGAATATCTTCTATTGCATATACATATATAAATCCTGGCGATTATGTAATTATTACAGACCCGTCATATCTGGTTTATAGAATAGGTGCGATTTTTGCAGGAGGGAAGCCATATACCCTGCCACTTAAAGAGAAAGAAAACTTCCTCTTTGATGTAGATAAAATTGATAGAGAAATAGCAGAAAAAGCTAAAATTTTATATTTTAATTACCCCAATAACCCAACATCAGCTACATGTGATACTGACTTTTTTAATAAAATAGCGCTATTCGCAGAAAAAAATAATATAATTATATGCCATGATAACGCATATTCTGATACGTACAGTAATGGTAATAAACCCGAGAGTTTCTTAAATGCGTATAACTCAAAAAATGTGGGTATAGAATTAAATTCACTTTCCAAAACTTTTAATATGACAGGGTGGAGAATTGGATATGCTGTAGGCAACCGTGAGATAATAGAAAGTATCGGCAAATATAAAACAAATGTTGACTCCGGTGTTTTTAATGCAATTCAATATGCAGCCGCAAAAGCACTGGACATTTATGATAAATACAGTAATGGAATAAACAAGGTTTATGACAGCCGGAGAAGAATGGTAAAGAAAATGTTTGAGGATGCAGGAATTGATTATTACAACTCAAATGCTACTATATACGTGTGGGCCAGGGTTCCTGAAGGTTATTCGTCAGGCTCATTTTCCAGAATGCTTCTGGAAAAGGCCAATGTGGTTATAACACCGGGAAATGAGTTCGGAGAATACGGAGAAGGTTATTTCAGAGTTTCACTGACCATAAGCGACAGCAGACTGGAAGAAGCCCTTAAAAGAGTAAGAAATATCCTTTAACTTATGAAAAAATTAAAAAATAAAATCTGTTAGATCCATTTATGACAAAAGAGAAAGTATTATTAGTTTACACCAGTTTAAATAATTTTAAAAAGATAGTCCCAAAAGAGAATGCAGACTCAGAAGCAATAAAAGAAAACATAGAAGAGCTAAAAAACCTTGCAGTCAGTGCAGGTGCGGTGGTTAAAGATATTTTATTCTGCAGGCTGGATAAGCCAAATCCGAAATATTTAATAGGAGAGGGAAAACTGGGTGATGCTAAAAACATAGTAGATAATAATGAAATTGAGCTTGTTATTTTTGATGATGAAATAACTCCAACCCAGCAGAGGAACCTACAGATTAAGCTTGATGCTAAAGTTCTTGACAGGACGGCACTTATACTGGATATTTTTGCGCAGAGAGCCCACAGCAGCGAAGGTAAGTTGCAGGTAGAGCTGGCACAACTGAATTATCTTCTTCCGAGGTTAACAGGAAGAGGTGTGGGGCTATCGAGATTGGGCGGAGGAATAGGGACAAGAGGACCCGGTGAAACAAAGCTTGAAGTTGATAGAAGGAAAATTAGAAAGAGGATAAGCCAGCTGGAGAAAAAAATACAAAAGGTAGATATCCAGAGAAATGTGCAGAGAAAAAAAAGAGAAGAAAAAAATGTTTTTAAAATAGCGCTGGTAGGATATACAAATAGTGGTAAAACAACACTTCTCAACCTGATTACTGATGCTAACGGATATGTAGAAAATCGTCTATTTTCTACACTTGATTCTACTACAAAAAGGTTAAAAATATACCCCGGTTCTGAAATTTTGATTTCTGATACAGTAGGATTCATAGAAAAGTTACCCCACCAGCTGGTAGCTTCATTTAAGTCTACGCTTGAGGAAGTAAAAAGGTCGAATCTTTTGCTGCTGATTGTTGATATAAGTAAACCCGATTTTGAAAATAATATCTTAAGTGTAAAGGAAGTATTAAAGGAAATTAACGCAGGAGATAAACCGATAATGCTTGTTTTTAACAAAATTGACAGAGTCAAACTGGAAAAAATCAATAATGTAAGGATTAAGTACAAAGAATCAGTTTTTATTTCTGCTTTAAGAAGAATTGGTTTTTCCGAGTTTTATACAAGAATAAAAGAAATAATTAAAACCAATTATATAAATATAGATGTAAAAGTTCCTTACAGTGAAAATAAAATTATTTCGTTTATTTATAATAATTGCCATGTTCTAAAACGCAGGGATTCAGAAGATTGCGCCATATTTAATATAAATGCAAGTTCAAAAGATTTTTCTTTGCTTTCAGAATATATATTAAGAGAGAAGGGGAGCAGGAAGGCAGAAGCAGTTTAAAAATTTAAAAATATTTTCTTATTACGCCTATTACTTTTCCAAGTATTTTTACATCATTTGCTACTATGGGCTCCATATAATCATTTTCGGGTATTAATTTTATATTTTTATCAGTTTTAAAGAACCTTTTTACTGTTGCCTCATCATCAAGAAGAGCCACTATTATCTCGCCATTTATCGCGCTGTCCTGTTTTCTTACAATAATATAATCCCTGTCCAGTATCCCGGCATTAACCATACTGTCGCCTCTTACATGAAGAATAAAAACTTCCTTTTTTCCTTTTACAAAATCAGACGTAAGAGGGAAATAATCATCAATGTTCTCCTCTGCTAGAATTGGCCTGCCGGCCGATATTTTACCCACAACGGGTACATAGACCATATTATTTAAACCTGTTCCTTCAGTTTCATTTTCGTAACCGGTTAAGATAGAAATTGCACGGGGCTTTGAGTGGTTCCTTTTTATATATCCTTTTTCTTCAAGTTTTTTTAGGTGAGAGTGTACAGTGGCAGATGAACTCAGATGAACAGCTCCGGCTATCTCTCTTACGGACGGGGGATAACCGGATTCTTTTATTTTCTTATTAATAAATTTTAAAATTTCTTCCTGTCTTGAGCTTATATTTTCATCCATAATTTATTAAATGTTTAATATTTTTTACTAGTTTTATTATAACAGAAATGCGTATACAAGGCAAACACAGGTTCGCTTTAAATCTTTATATATGCTTAATAATTTATTCATGAGGTTATATTTTTTTGATACCAAAAAATTTTAAATAAAATTATTATTGATTAAACATCTTCCTTTGTTATCCAGGTCATCATTTTCCTGAGTTCTTTTCCTACTTTCTCTATTAGATGATTTTCTTCTCTTTTTTTGATTGCATTATATACGGGCCTTCCGGCTTGATTTTCAAGTATCCACTCCCTTGCGAAAGAACCATCCTGTATATCCCTGAGTATTTTTTTCATGTTTTTTCTGGTTTCTTCGGTTATTATTTCTTTTCCCTTTACCATATCCCCATATTCAGCTGTATCACTTATTGAATACCTCATCCAGGATATGCCGCCCTCATATATTAAATCAACTATCAATTTTAATTCACTTAATACCTCAAAATATGCTATCTCGGGCTGGTATCCGGCTTCAACCAGTGTATCAAAGCCTGACCTGATAAGTTCAGTAGTACCGCCACATAAAACTGCCTGCTCACCGAAAAGGTCTGTTTCGGTTTCCTCTTTAAAAGTAGTTGTGATTATACCAACCCTTCCTGCGCCGAGAGCCTTTGAGTATGCGAGACAATAATCTTTAGCTTTTTTTGAATAATCCTGATAAACTGCGATAATTACCGGGACCCCGCTGTTTTTTTCATACATTCTTCTTACAATATGGCCCGGCCCTTTGGGCGCGATCATTATAACATCAATATCCTGGCGGGGGATAATTTGATTAAAATGAATATTAAACCCATGGGCAAATGCGAGTATATTGCCTTTCTCAAGATTTGGCTCTATATATTTATAATAAATTTCTTTTTGTGAGGTATCTGGTACAAGAAGCATTACCATATCTGCCATTCTTGAAGCCTCATCAGTAGTGTAAACTTCAAATCCTTTTTCCCTGGCAAGGTCCCAGGATTTTCTTCCTTTAACTGCACCGATAATAACATCCATGCCACTGTCTCTAAGGTTTTGTGCATGGGCATGCCCCTGGCTCCCATAACCAATTATGGCTATTTTTTTGCCCTTCAGGATACTCATATCGATATCTCTGTCATAGTGTATTTCTGCCATTTTTCCTCCTATTTTGTTGAATAACAGCTGTTTTGAGCCGTTTAATGATTTTAGTATTTATTCTAACAAATAATGTAAAAAAAAGTTATAAAAAATTTCAAACAAAAAAAATATTTTTTTGTTTTCTATTGACACAAACAAGTGTTCGTAGTAACATTAATACAAAGCGAACATGTGTTTGTTATTTATACTTTATTTTTTGTTTATTTAAGAATTTTTTAATAGAGAGAAGAGGTAATAATTAAGGATGTTAACTTCAAAAATAAATACAAAAAATATATTTCTATATACTTTAATAGCGATTGTAGCATTTCTGGTACTGGCAGCTTTATATTTTAACAGTTATAAGTTTTTAGGCGAAGAAACACTCAGATACACAAGAGTAAATATTGATAAGGGGATTGACATTTATGATCTTGCCAGTAAATATGCCGATAACGGTAATAAAGCAAAATTTGTAAGTGAAACAAAGAGGATAAATGATATAAGCTACGGTGATTTTATTCCAGGAAATTCAACTTTAATTATTCCTATTATTGAATCAGAATAGTATAATTTACTAACACCTTAATTTTTAAGAATAAACTTAATTTATTTTTAATCTATCAGTCGTGTATTTATTTTTTATAACATATATAATATGGTAACTTTAAAGATAAAATTACTGGATAAATCTATTCCTGTACCCGGATATTCTCATAAAGGTGATGCTGGCATTGACTTATATAGTGCTATTGATTGTGAATTAAAGCCCTTTGAGAGAAAAAAGATACCCACAGGCATAAAGGTTTCAATACCATATAGCTATGCAGGGTTTGTCCAGCCTAGGTCAGGAATTGCTTTAAAAAATGGTATAGGACTGGTTAATTCACCTGGACTTATTGATTCAGGATATAGGGGTGAAATATGTGCTGTTTTGATAAACTATGATCCCTATGACAGTTTTTTTATTAAAAAGGGTGATAAGATATGCCAGATGGTTGTAAAAAAAATAGAAAATATGAAAATTAAGATAGTTGATAAACTTGATGATAGCGAGAGAGGAGACCTGGGATTCGGAAGCAGTGATTTTTAGCAATATTATTTAATAATTATTTAAGTTCCGATAATATACATTATGTAAACTTTTAAAGTATTAAATATTTTTATTATAAAATTCCAATATTAACACTAATTTTTTTAAAATTTATCAAACAACTCCCTGCTCTAAATTTTTAAAATGAAAATTCTGTGAAATCAAAAATAAAGTCAGGAAGTAAATTTACATCTTTTTAATTATTTTAGCAGGGGTTCCCGCAGCCATACAGTTATCAGGGATAGAATGTAATACAAGAGAATGTGCTCCAACAGTTGAATTATTACCTATATTTAATGGACCGATAACAGTTACACTGGTATAAAGAATAACATTATTGCCAATAACCGGGTAACCTGGTTTTCCATGATGAAAAATAGAATGTCCGAGACCTCCAATTACGACATTGGAAAAAATACTTACATTGTCCCCTATTTTGACTCCCCTTCCAATAATAACTCCTGAAGGGTGCCATAATCTACATCCCGAGCCAATTTCTGCACCGGGGTCTATTTCAGCCCCGTTAAGGAAAAAATTTATTCTGCTAAATATCTCTGCAAGCAATCTTAACCTAATTTTGTAAAGAGTATGGTAGAATCTATAAAATAATAAAGCCTGAACACCGGGTTTTACCAGTAATATTCTTATTGCACCCCAGAAATTTGGTTTGCCTTTAATAGTGCCATATTTACTGAAAAGTTGCCTTATGTCTCCTCTTAAACTACCGGGTTTACTTCTTTTTGTATTTTTCTCGTCTTTTTTTTTAATATTTTTACTGCTTTTCATCTATTTAACTGTCTTGCTTTAAAGGTACTTCTGGTTGAAGATTAAATTTAAAAATGATTTATATAAATTATTTAAACTGTAGCTTTTAGTTATGTTCTATTTTATCTATATTCTATATTAAAATTTATATAAAAGTATTATTTACCTGTTTAAATATTTGAATAATAAGCTATGGTAATCTTTTTTGTAAAATAATTTTACATTAATTTCTGGATATAACTGTCTTAATTTCTTTATCTTGTAATTTTTCCTGGTGACAAGTTTTTGATTGAGAGTTGTAAGTTCTATATAAAGATTAATATCCGGTAGATAAAAATCGGGAGTAAAACTTATATCCGGGTTGCCTTCTTCATCAACTTCCAGTATAAATGTTCTCGGCTCGTACTCCCATTTGATTTTATAGAAATCAAGAATCTTGCTGAACTCTTTTTCACTTTTATGTGCAAATTTAATATTTTTATTTTTAGTATAACCAGAGTTTATTTTTTTCTTTGTTTTTAATAAGTTTTTGCCCATAAAATCTTAATTTACCTCCAATTTTTTTATTAAATATATTTTATTTAATAATAAGTATTAATAACTTATATATTTTTCGTCTATCCCCGCTTCCCTATTATTACCGTAAAAATATTTTTCAATATCTCCATTTAAATCTGAGTAAACTTTTCCAAGTGCTATTCCAAAAACTCCCTGGCCGCTTTTAAGTGTATCTATTATTTCCCTGTCAGAGTTGCATGCATAAACAGTATTTCCATCGGATATCAGGGTTAATTTTAAAAAGCTGTCGCTATCACTATTATTATCGTATTCGTCCAGGTATTTTTTTGTTTTTCTGAGTTTCTGGAGGCTTATACCGGCTTCTATTAATCTTTTTATAATTTTTAACTTGATTAAATCGTTAAAACTATACATTCTCCTACTTCCATAACCCCCTGCTTTGTTAACAGTCGGTTTTATAAAATCAGTGCGGTCATAATAGTCAAGTTGTTTGTATGTAAAGCCTATAATATTGCATACTTCCGAGGAGCTATATATTCTTTTTATTACATCTTTAAACATGTTAATTTTTTATTGAATATATTTACTACATAAATTTTTTTTATTTACCTTTTTATAATTCTAATTACATCATTGTAATTACACTAAGGTAATTTTAAAATTTATGTAAAATAAAGTCAATATGTAACATATGAATGTATTTATGGATACGCGGGGTTTTATTTTTCTTTATTAAAATCTTCAGGATTTATATGATTGAGAAATTCCTTAAATTTCTTCACTTCATCATCAATTGATTGAATCTCGAGCCCACCTGATTCAAGAACATGCTCCGCTACGAAAATATCGCATTTAATCCTAACCGCGGTAGCAATAGCATCCGATGGCCTGGAATCCACTCTTATAACTTTACTCTCTGGGTTTTTTATATTTATTATGGCATAAAATGTATTATTTCTTATATCGGTTATTTCTATGTTGTCAACACTTATGTTCAAATTATTAATAATATTGATAATCAGGTCATGGGTCATGGGTCTGGGTGTTTTTATATTCGACATTTCAAGAGCTATAGCAGAAGCTTCGTATGGTCCTATCCATATAGGAAGATACCTGCTGCCTTTTTCTTCCTTCAGGAGAAGGATTGGTTTCTGGGAAGGTACCTCTATCCTTACTCCTTCAAGCTTCATTTTTATTAAATTAGATTTTTTTTCTTTGCTCATATTTAATGCCGGTTTTATATTTCTATTTTTTTATTACATAATACAATCCGAAACAATAAATCTAAATCTTATCCTTATATATTATATTATAAATATTATATTATAAGCTGCAAATTTAAAATACCTAATGAAATGTTTAAAAAGAAGGATTCAAATGCTTGAACTGTTTTTTAAAGATTCTATATCTTTCTTAACTGTATCTAATTTTAATTCATATATTGACTTTAAATTCCTGAATTTTTGTTTATAGTCAAGACCATAACCAACTATGTATTTCTCCCCTATTCTAAAACCTGCATATTTTATATCTATATCGGCTATTCTTCTTATATCTCTATTCAGCAGTGTGCATATATCAATACTCCTGGGATACCTTGATTTTAAGTTTCTTAATAAATAACTTATGGTTAAACCGGTATCAATAATATCTTCCACAATTAATACATCTCTACCTTCTATGGATTCATCAAGGTCTTTGGTGATTCTGACCACACCTGTAGAGGCACCGTTAAAACCGTATGAAGATATACTCATAAAATCTATACTGAGGGGAAGGTCAATTTCCTTTATTAAATCCGAAAGAAAAATAACTCCCCCTCTTAAAATACTTACCACCAGCAGATCCCTGTATTTGTAATCTACAGTAATTTGTTTTCCCAGTTCAAAGATTTTGTTTTTGATATCTTCGCTGGTAAATAATTCTTTTCCTATAATATTATTTTTTAGAAGTTCTTTTTCGATATTTTTGCTCAATATATTACTATTTCTACTATTTTTTTAATATGACAGGCTGCTTCTATTGATATCTATTATGGCTACCCAGGTAAGACCTGCGTTAAATAAGACTATATCACCATCACTATTCTTAAATTCAAAAGGTTCAAAAATTGAGCTTCTTTCCCACGTGCCTTCTATTGCTTTTCCATCCATAAAAAAGATTGCCTTTCCCGGGATACCATTTGATGTGTGCGTTCTTACTAACATATGACCCTTTTCATCAAAAGGACCTTCTACATCCGTGTACATAACAATTATATTTTTTGCTGCAATCTGAATTCCTGTTTCGCGATCTATATGAGGAGAACCTGCTATATATTTTAGATAATTATTATTTTCACTGTTATATTTAAACTCAGCCATATAACCATCAGTGGAAAAATCTATAATTATATCCGAAATGTTTCCTGTTTCGGAAACAGATGCGTCTTTTTTAAATCTTAAAGGAGACTGCCCTCCTTCAAGCGAATACCCTGCATTTTCTGCATCTTTCCTTAGCTGTATGGTAGACATAGCAGCGGTATGCTCCGTAATGCTGCTTCTGTTATAATCCCTCCAGAATGACGCATTTGCAACAATTGAACTCTCGGGAGGTTCCGGTTCTCCAATTGCAGTCAGTACATCAATATCCATATCTTCAATTACTTTATATGCATTCGCAAATGAATCCTTATGAGTACCAAAAAAAGTATAAATGGGGTCAAGGCTTCTTGCTATTTCTGCATAATATATTCTTGCGCTTCTTATTGGCGCGACCAACTCTGTATCATATGAAGAATATACTGCTATATATCTTGTTATTCCATACTCATCTTCTGCTTCAAAAATTATATCGGCATAAATAAGTCCGGATTGAGGTCTTGCATCAGGGTAAAGATTATTAATCATTATGGCAAGTGGTCTTGAATCCTTAACAGATTCAGAAATCTCAAGGCCGCTAAATCTATTTATATTTCCGGTTATTTCTTCTCCGGCCACACTTTCCTGCTCCTCAACTTCCGCCGATGTTTCTTCTTCCGGCTCTTCTTCTATTACTCCTTCCTCTTCTTCCGGTTCCGATATAACATCTTCCTTTTGAGCATCATCTGCTTTACATCCGTTAAAGATTATTACCGAAGTAATCATAACCAGCGTTAAAACTAATATCATTATTAACCAATTATTTATTTTATCCTTTTTTAAAACCAATTTTATTTACCTCCTACTTTTTTATAAAACCCTTTTTGATAATAAATTTTTAACTATTATAATTATAAAAATTAAAAAATAAAATACTATTAAGAATATTATTGTAATTATTGTCTGTCTGTTGTCCTGATTGGATAATTCCTGATAGATATAATCACCCGATATATCTTCATTTGAGACCAGGTTAATTTCTTCTAATTTCTTATCATTAATAAAGACAGCCATTGTACCAAGAAAATCATCTTTTTTAATGGGTACGGTTATATTTTCACTTATACTATTTTTAAAATCTACTTTATCGCTATTTATGTTTAAAAGATATACCCTGTCAGTTTCCGGGTAAAGATTTATATCAATACTGGTGGGTTTGCCTGTACTTATTGATATAAAAGGGGTTTTTGAGTCAACAACTTTAGTATATTCTAAATTATTGTAGGCCCAGTTTAATAATTTTAAGACATCATTATCCCTCTGTTCCGCGGTCTCGCTGTTTAAAACCACAGTTATAAGATTCAGGTCTTCTTTATCTGAATAAATTGCCTCACAGAATCCGGCATTATTCGTGTAACCTGTTTTAATTCCCTTTATATAATCATTTTTAAGAAGAGTGTTTGTATTGGTAATTCCAATTTCTTCATTATTTTTCTTAATGATATCTTCTCTGGTGCTTACTATCTCGCGGAAAAGATCATTATCCATGCAGTATGAGGCTATTCTTGCCAGGTCAAGGGCAGTTGACCTGTGATATGGAAATGTATCGTCCAGACCATTTGTATTTTCAAATGTTGAGTTATATGCGCCAATCTCCCTGGCTTTAATATTCATTAAACTAACAAAATCTTCCGTATTTCCCGATAAATATTCTGCCAGTTCAATTATAGCGTTGTTGTGGGAACTTATAAGCGAAGCTTTAAGCAAGTCCATTAGACTTATAGTGTCCCCGGTCTTAAATGTAAACGAAGAATGATTTCTGCCAGAAGCATTTTTTGATATTCTGGTAATTTCGTCAAAGTCCTTAATATTTTCAATCGCAATGATTGAAGATAGCATTTTGGTCAGACTGGCGGGGTATAAGCTGCGAGAAGAATTCTTTTCCCATAATATATCTCCTGTATCATAGTTAACAACAACTGCTGACTCGGCATTAATATTTATATCAGTATCGTAAGCTGCGCTATCAGGATTACAGTAGATTTCAGGTGGATTTAAAAAAATAAAAAAAGAACCGATTAAAAAGAAGAGAATAAATACTAATACCCTTTTGCATATATTGCCTGATTTTCTATGGTATGAAACCGGATTATCCACATTTATCATTTATGTTTTTCCAGAAACTTCTTATTTTTATCTTTTACTAAAAGTTCTTGAAAATCACAGAGCATTCTTTCAAGCCTGCTGACAGTTTTTTTTGCTCTATTATGTAAATCCTTTTTACCGGACATGATTAAAGGTAAAATAATTTGCTGTATAAACGCAGATTGGCGATTTGCAAAGTTTTCAAACAATCTTAAGTGCTTGACGTATATCCCGTATTTTAAAAGGTCACTTACCAGTTTTAAAATTTCAGCGTCATTGGCATTCAATAAATATTTACCATTTTCTTCCTTCCAATCAACGATATCATTATTTATCAGGTCATCTATGTAACCTCCCGGCAATTTAAATTTCTTGCCCATTTCCCCTGCGGAGTATGATTTGAACTCATAATCAGCTCTATAACCTTCTCCTAATTTAAGCTGGAGATTTTCTATTGAGTGTTCATTCTCACTTATAAACTTTTTAAAATCTCTTGAATTTAACTTTTCCTTTATTACATCAAGCGGCATGTAGTAGTCTTTCTGCATTTTTAAAATATAATTTATTTTCTCTATATCTTCCTTAAGGTAAATTCTGTATTTGTTCTGTGCTCTTCCCGGTGATATGAGACCTTCTGATTCCAGAAATCTGAGCTTGCTATTGCTTAAATCTGGGTATATTTTTTTTAAGTTTTTAACCACCTTGCCTATTGTAAGGTAGTTTTTTTCTGTATTTTTTTTTGAAGATTCTGTTTTCATTTATTTTTTATTTTAATTTTCAGTACCTGTCTGAAAGAATAAAAATACATACTTTCCGATCTGTATCCTGTCCATTTTTTCTAAAACCGAACTCTCGATTATTTTACCGTTTATGTAACTTCCATTTAAACTTCCGGAGTCTTTTATTTTAAAATTATTCCCTGTTCTAAAAATAACGGCGTGTTTTCTGGAAACTGTCACATCATCAAGAAATATATCAGATTCCGGGTTTCTTCCAATTGTAATCTGGGGTTTATTTATAAAAAATCTGTCTCCAATATTAGGCCCTTTTATTATTACTAAAACGCTTTTTCCTGGAGGAATTTTTTTTATATCTTCAAGTATGTCGCTGGATATATCCTCAATATACTCAACTATTTTGTCTCTTATAGATTCTGTTTTATTCTTATGTTCTGATTCCATAATTTTAATTTTAAATAACTGGATTCTTCAGATAACCATTTAACTAAATTATTATATCATTTTTTTCAATTTTATGGTCGGGACGAGAGGATTTGAACCTCCGACCCCCAGTACCCCATACTGGTGCGCTAGCCAAACTGCGCCACGTCCCGTATTATTGATTATATTCTAAAATAATACAAATAAATAGTAAAGCTATAGGTTTAATTAATTTCTTCAATCTCAGATTTAAACTTTCTGGTCATCAATTTTTTTACTGATTTAAGCGGGTCAAGACCTTTATAGATAATTTCATAGATACATTCAGTAATTGGAACTTCTATGTCTATTTTTTTAGCAATATCATAAACTACCTTTGTGGTATTTATTCCCTCAGCAACCATATGCATGCTTTTTAAAATATCACTAACTTTCTCGCCCCCTGCTATCCTTTCACCCACGTTTCTATTTCTACTTTTTTTACTTATACAGGTTGCTATAAGGTCACCCATTCCGGCTACTCCTGAAAAAGTTACTGGATTTGCACCAAGCTTAACACCAAATTTGGTAAGCTCATGTAATCCTCTGGTTATAATCGAAGCTTTGGTATTCGCCCCGTAACCCAGACCATCTGAAATACCGGCAGCTATTGCTATTATATTTTTAACCGCACCACCAATTTCTACACCAGTCACATCGTTATTTGTGTATATCCGGAATTTATCACTTGATAATATCGGCTGCATATATTTAAGTAATTCTTTATTATTTGATGCGATTGCCGACACGCCCGGCAGTCCCATTGCTATTTCTGAGGCGATATTGGGACCCGATAAAACACAAATTCTGTATTTTAAATTTTCTGGCAGACATTCTTCCATTGTCAGCGACAACCTGAGATTTGTAACAATTTCCAGTCCCTTTGCCAGATTAAGAATACATTTTATATTTTTTATATTCTCTTTCAAATAATTATTAAATCTAATGATAGTTTCTCTCAGGACATGCGATGGGACCGCAAAAACTACTATATCCGGGCTACCGGGCCCATTTTTATAGCCGGTAAACGGAACTACATTTTCGTGTATATATAATTCACCCGTATACCCGGTGTTTTTTCTGGAATTTTTTATTTCATTACAAGTTATATTGCGTCTTGTCCACAAATTAATTCTGTATCCTTTTCTGGCAAGCATAACCGAAAAAGTTGTACCCCAGCTTCCTGCTCCTATTACTGTTATATTTATCTTTCTTTTCATATTATTTGTAAGTTTTTACTTTATTCCCTTTAGCCAGTATTTAATATTTAAATTTAAAATATAAAGGTGTACCCTTAAATCCAAATTCTCTTCGTATGTTGTTTTCTATATATCTTATTAAATTAACCCTTTTTCTTGCATCCATATTTGAGAAAACCAGAAAAAAGGGAGGGGACGCCTTGATTTGTTTTAGAAATTTAATCTTAAACTTTTTACCTTTAAAGTGAATACCTTCATTTTCCCTCTCTATTTTTTTGAAATAATTTGTTAGCTCATTATCGGATATTATTTTATTTCTTTCAGCAACTAGTAAATCTACCATTTTAATAATATCTTTTATGCCCTTTTCTTTTAATGCGCTTACTTTCAAAAAGGGTATATAACTTGCAAATCTCAGTTTGAGCTCAAACATTTTTATAATACTGTCCAGAGTTTCACTATCAACTCTGTCAATTTTATTAAAAATAATACATATGCTGACCCCTTTTTGAATGCACATATCAACTATTTTTACATCCTGATTTGCTATTTCTCTGCTACAGTCAATTAATATAAGACTTATATCAGAATATTCTATTGCTTTTCTGGTTCTTATATCGCTATAGTAATCCAGACTTTTTAATTTCCCCTTTTTTCTTCTTATGCCCGCTGTATCTATAAATTTATAATTTTTCCCATCTATTTTTACTATGCTGTCAATACTGTCCCTGGTAGTTCCCCCAACCTCATCTACTATTGCTCTCTGGTCTTTGATTATAACATTAAATAGTGTTGATTTGCCTGCATTTGGCCTCCCCAGAATAGAAATAGCAGGTACATCATTTATATCATAATTATTAGAGCTTTCCGTATTTGAACCAAGCTCTTTTACCACTTCATCTAAAAGGTCCCCTATGTTTTTACCGTGTAGGGCCGATATCTTAAAAGGATACCCAAAGCCGAATTTCAGATAATCTTCAATAAATAACTCTTCTTTTTCATCATCGTATTTATTTCCGACAAAAATTATTTTTTTGTTTGTTTTCCTTAACATATCTGCTATTTCTTCATCAACTGGAGAGACAGGCTGTTTTAAATCCACCATAAAAATAATTATATTTGATTCATCTATAGCTTTTTTTGTTTGTAAAAATACCTGTATATTTATATTCTCTTTTAATTTTAAATTAATCCCTCCTGTATCTGACAGGATGAATGTTTTACCATTCCAGTCTGTTTTATAATATTTTCTATCCCTCGTAATCATTGGTTCCTTATCAACGATAGCGTCACTTTTATTGCATATTCGGTTTATCAAAGTTGATTTTCCGGCATTTGGTTTTCCCACAACTGCGACTTTAGGACTATTAGCATCGCGGTCAATAAAATTTTTATCATTTAATTTCTTCATAACATTACTGGCTTAAGAATATATTTCTTTTATAAAATTATATCCATCTTCGGGTATTATTTTTATATTTTTGTTAATTTTTTCCAGATCCAGTTTTTTATAATTATCTATAGTCAGATTGTCCTGATTAAAAATGCTTTTTGGAATAAGCACCCTGTCATATTTTTTGATATCTTCTTTTTTCAAATTTGTCTTTATATCTTCCCCGCTGAGTATGCCCGTTACTTTAATATTACCTCCGAGAAATTTATTTTTAACTTCCAATATTTTTAAGAATAATTTCATATCCTGTCTTAGTGTCCCATATCTTTCTTCCAGCTTATCAATAGCTTTTTTTATTACTACTTTGCCATACTCTGAGGTTACTATTAATACTTTTTTATATTTTTTTTCATAAGTATAACCTCTATTATTAATATATTCATCTACCTGCTTCAAGAAGCAGGTAGATTTTCCAATACCGTTTTCTATCTGATAAAAATTTTTATAATAATTGTACGGAGGAAAATCAATTTCACTAATAATATAAAATTCATCAGAAAGATAGATATTATCATTTTTTTTAAATGACTTATAATATTTTTTAATGTTATTTACAAAATTTATAATTTCAACTGCAGTTTTTTTATTATAGGATATCAAATTATTATTTTTATTATACTTTGTAACCCCGACTGGCACTATACCTGTAGATAATATATTTTTATAATCATTATTAAGTGCTAAAAGTGTATTTTCCAGGTCTTTACCGTCATTTATACCCGGACATAGAACTATTTGAATATTTGTTTTAATGCCGTTTTTATCAAGGAATATGAGATTTTCAATACCACGCATGGTTCTTTTATTTCCAAAAATGTTTTCTCTTATATTCCCGTCAAGGCTGTGTACAGAGATATAGAGCGGCTCCAGTCTGTATTTAACAATTCTTTTTAAATCTTCCTGGTTTAAATTGGTGAGGGTTATAAAATTTCCGTATATATAGGAAAGAAGATAATCATCATCTTTTATATACAGTGAATCTCTTAAGCCAGGGGGCAGTTGCCTGATGAAGCAAAAAATACAGTTATTTTTACAGGTTTTTATTTTTTTGGATATATTGTAACTCTTCAATAGCTTTTTTTACATCAATTATATCTTTTATTGGTGTGGACGCACCACCACTTATACCGGCTCTTTTTTTATTAATGAACCATTCCGGTTTAACCTCCCTGTAGTTTTCAATATGATAGGTGGATTCATTAATTTTTTCTGATATTTCCTTTAGGTGCCTGGTATTGGCACTCTGCCTCCCGCCTACTATAATCATTATATCAACTTCTCCAGCAAGTTTTCTTGTAGATAGCTGCATCTTTCCTGTTGTGTCACAGATGGTATTGTTTATTAACAACTCTCCTGTTTTATCAAGTAATTTATTGACGATAACAAAAAGTTTTTCCTTTGTTTGGGTTGTTTGAATAACCACTCCAATTTTTTTTCTGCACCTCAATTTTTCAGCATCTTCCTCACTTTCTATTACAGCATATTTTTTATTTAGTATACAACCTTTTATTCCCAGAACTTCCGGGTGGTCTTTATTACCAATAATAACTACAAAATAACCATTCTTTGAAAGCAGCCCGGCCTTTGATTGTACTTTTTTTACAAAGGGACATGTGGTATCAACAATTTCTGCTTCCTTCTCTTTTCTTATTTTATTTATTAAATAAGGAGCCATTCCATGGGACCTTATAATAAAAATGCTTTTATTACCTATTTCTTCAACTTTATTGACCGATATAAGGCCTTTCTTTGACAGTTCTTCTTTTACTCCTGGGTTATGTATGATTGAGCCAATAGTAAAAATTTTTTTATTTTTATTACCGTTTTTTTCAATTGCTTCCATGGTTAATTTTAGAGCTCTCTTCACCCCAAAACAATAACCCGAATACTCTGCAATTTTTATTTCCATATTTACCTGTAACTTTTTTAGTAATAATAATTTTTTATTTTATTTTGCTGTAAATTCTTCCTATTTCCTCCATTAATTTATTTACAACAACATGCATAGCTTCTTTCTTGCTGTAATTTTTTAGTATTTCGTCTATATTTATTAAATCTCCAACAATTATTTTTATTTTAGGAAAAAATAATCTTTTATGTGGTTTTTGAATTATCATATTTGTTCCACTCAGAGCTACAGGCAAAATGGAAGTCCTGCTGTTTACGGAAATAAAGCCTATTCCTTTTTTGCCCTTTCTTAAAATGCCGTCTGTTGACCTGGTACCCTCAGGGAACAAACCCAGGGCATTATCGTTTTTTAAAATCTCTAAAGAAGTTTTGAATGCATTTCTGTCAAAGGTATTGCGTTTTACAGGAAAAGCATTCAGGTAAGTCACAAGAGAAGATATAAGCCTGTTGCCGTATAATTCATTTTTTGCCATAAAATATATACATCTTGGTATAAAACCACCGATTATCAGCGGGTCGACATAACTAATATGATTTGAGCATATTATAATTCTTCCCTTTTTCGGCGCTTTGTTTATGTCTATTGCTTCAACTCTGTAGAGTATTTTAAATATTACCCTTATGGTAAATCTTAATATGTCATAAAAAAATAAATAAAATTTATTATGGCTTAATCTTAACTTTTGACCTCTCATAATACAATTCCTTGATTTTATCTACAACCTCCCTTATTGATAAATTTGTAGTATCAATAAGAATTCCATTTTTCGGCATTACAAGCGGGCTGTCCTTTCTGCTGCTGTCAATTTTATCCCTTGCTGTAATTTCTTTCTTTATCGTATTCTTTTTTATTTTCTGCCCGCCCTTTTTTATCTGAAGGTCCCTTCTTTTTATCCTCTCTTCAAGACTGGCTGTGAGGAATATTTTTAATATTGCATCCGGGCAGACAACACTCCCGGTGTCTCTTCCTTCAAGTACAGCTCTGCCTCCCTTTATAAATTTCCTCTGCAGGCTTACAAGATATTTTCTTACTCCTGAAAGTTTTGATACGATTGAAACATTCTCGCCTACTTCCCTGCTTCTGATTTCACCTGTAAAATCCTTTCCGTTTATCCTTACCACTGTATATTTATACTCATCAGATGGATTACTGTCTATTTCAAGATTTACGCTTTTTGCAAGTTCAAGGATAGATTTTTCATCGTTGTAATCCACTTTATTCTTAATAGCAATAAGAGTTATGGCTCTATACATCGCACCTGTATCAATATATTTAAATTTTAACTCCCGTGCTAAAATCTTGGAAACCGTACTCTTCCCGCATCCGGCCGGGCCATCAATTGTGATAACATTTTTACACATCAGTAATTATCATTTAAACTAAAATTTTTTAATAATTGAAGATTTTAACTAATTATTTTTTTTATATTATACTTGAAACCGGGGAAAGATGTATTTATGCAATCTGAACCAAGTATAGACACACTACCTTTTGAGCGTAAACCTAGTATTGAAAGAGACATGGCAATTCTATGGTCACCATAGCTATTAACAGTCCCCTCACCTGCCTGAAAATCATTGTTTCCATCTATTATCATCCCATCTTTTTCTTCCCTTATGTTGACCCCTAACCTGTTAAACTGGGATACTATAGATTTTATCCTGTCACTCTCTTTATATCTTAACTCCTGTGCTCCCCTTATAACTGTTTTCCCGTCAGCAAAAGCCGCAGCGACACATAATATCGGTATTTCGTCAATCAGGAGCGGTATTTTTCCTTTTTCTATTTTTATTGATTTTAATTTACTGGAAAAAGTTTCAATATCTGCCACAGGTTCATTATTTAATATTCTTTTATTGGTCATTATTACTTTACCGCCCATCCTTCCGAGCACTTCTAGTATACAGCTTCTTGTGGGGTTTATACCCACATCCCTTATTAATGTATGCGAATTTTTTAATATCATTGTGGCAACTATAAAATAAGCAGCTGAAGAAATGTCCCCGGGTATATATATTCTCCTTCCACTTAGCTTATTGCCAGGTATTAATTTTACATAATTGCTATTGTAATTTATATTTGCACCCAGATAATCGAGCATCTTTTCTGTATGGTCCCTTGATATATGGGGCGAGATTATTTCTGTAGCGCCTTCTGCATTAAGAGCAGCAAGCAATATACATGATTTAACCTGGGCGCTTGGAACCTGGAGTTCAAATCTTTTTCCTTCTAAATGAGTGCTCCCGAATATTACCAGAGGAGCCTTAGAATTGTTCTCTCTCCCATAAATTTTTGCGCGCATTTCGGAAAGTGGCTCTATTATTCTATCCATGGGCCTGTTATTTATTGATTTATCTCCGTTTAATATGGACATAAAATTAGTTGCTGATAAAACACCGCTCATCAATCTTATGGTTGTTCCCGAGTTCCCGACATCCAGTATCCGGTCAGGCTCCCTGAAGCTTTTAATCCCTTTTCCATAAACTATTAAATTGCCATTTATTTTTTCGATTCTTACACCTATTATTTTTAAAATATCCAGGGTTCTTATGCAGTCATCACAGAAAAGAAAATTTTCAATTACAACCGTATCATTTATCATAGAAGATATAATTATGCTTCTGTGAGAAATCGATTTATCTCCGGGAATTTTTATTTCACCTTTAAGGCTGTTCGCTCTGCGTATTTCCATTTTTACTCGCCAAGAACCTTTTTTACACTAACTTCATAACCTTCTTTTTCTATTGCATCTTTAGATATCTGCCCCGCATCTTCACCCTGAACCAGAATTTTAAGTATTCCACCGCTGCTAAATTCTGTTGAATGAAAAATGGATATATCCTCGATATTAATACCGTGTGAACTTATAGCTCTTGTTATTTCACTTAAAACTCCCGCTTTGTCAGCTATGGACACTCTTAGCTCATAGAGATTTGATATGTCTTTTTCTATATATTTTGGCAGGTTGATCCTCGCTTTTTGAGCTTTAAGATAATGATTTTTTATTGATTCTGAATCATTATTCTTAAGGTAATCTCTGAATTCCTTTAAATATTCTGTATAGTCTTCTATAGATTTTATAAGTTTGTCTTTATTTTCCAGGCTTATATCGAGCCACATCTTTATATTTGCCGCTGCGATTCTTGTCATATCTCTAAAACCACCGGCACATAATTTAAACAGATTTTTCATGTTTTCCTGTTTATCATCTATCATATTAACCAGGTTTGTTGAAAGGACATGTGGGAGGTGGCTGATCAAAGCAACATTTTCATCGTGCTCTTTCGGGTCTATAGAGATTACTTTTGCACCGATTTTAGTAAGGATTGAATGCAATGTAACCAGAGCCTCTGATATGGTAGTATCCGTAGGAGTAAGGATATAAAATACATTTTTAAATAAATCCCCGGTGGCACTCAGAATGCCTTCATTTTCCGAACCGGCCATTGGATGACCACCTATAAAAACCACGTCTTCCGGCAATATCTCACTGGCTTTACTTACTATCTTTTCTTTTGCGCTCCCGACATCAGTAACAATTGCTCCCTTTTTCAAATAATTTTTTATATTATTCATCACTTCAACTATATTACTGATAGGTGTTGCTATTATTATAAGTTCTGCATTATTGACTGCTTCTTTATAGCTTCCGGCGATAATATCAATTATATTTCTATATCTGGCTATATTCATTGACTCCCCTTTAATGTCATAACCGCTTATAACAAAATCTTTATTGACGCTTTTTAAAGATAAGGCCAGTGAGCCACCTATGAGGCCGAGTCCTATTACTGCTATTTTTTTAATATTTTTCATTTTTAAACGTTATTAAAATTATAATACTGATGTTTACATAAATTATTTAAAAATATCCCAATAATATATTAAAATTAATACAATTTGTGAATAATAACTTAAAAATTAAAATTTTATTTTTAGTTATTTTTATTATTTTACTATAGATTTCAAATTTATTAAGCATAAAAATTAAATATATTTATAAAATAAAATATTTTTTCAAAATTTTATAAAATTTTATATCCAATCTATTGACAACATTTTTTTATTTTGGTATCTTTTTTATATCTCAGAACAGGAGGCAACTTTCAGAAATAACTTGAGATTAAATTTGAAAGAATTTAATTACAGGTTAATAATTTGAAAAGTCCCTGAGAAAAGTTCTGAGGATGACCCCGAGATGTTAAGTAGTCTAAGGCGCTTGCTATGATGAAAGATAACTCGGGGTTTTTATTTACCTGTTTAATGAAATACCTGATAATTAATGAGCTGTTATTAGCCTGTTGTCTGTTTTTCTTTTTTTGGTTTTAGAACATAAATTATTATTATACTTATAACTGCAAAAATAAGTATCAATATTTCAGCCGTTATAACCCCGTATATATAATTGGTGTAAACAGAAACAAAATCCACCAGTACATGATATGATATTGCTATCAATATAAAGTATTTTTTTCTTCTTATAAAAGCGTTTATAACCAGGACTGATAATGAAATCTGGATAAAAATAGCAAAGATTCTTTCCAGAGCTCCAATTAAAGGCATATACCAGTCAATATTTGTAAGTTGTGCCAGTGTAGAACCGGGCAGGGAACCAGGAAAAAATTTATAGGCTAAAAAGCTCGCCAGAAGTGACATACCGACCAGGATTGCTGATTCACCCCCACCATGACCAATTCCGTACATGATTCCTTTCTGGTAATTTTTTTGTTTTATAATCAAACCAAATACTATTATTCTTACCCCTTCTTCAAATAAACCTGCGGTTAATGACATAAATAGACCTGCAAGCATTACAGCCGTGTCTCCTACAAAATTATCCAGGATTAATGAATTAATATAATTGTTTAGAGGCAATCTTGTAAGAGATATTAAAAAGAATACCATTCCCAGAAAAAATATTGACCATGAAACCCTGTATTTCTTCCAGATAAAAAAGCCAAGAACAAAAGGTAATACTACTTCTATTATAATTGATATTATGTAAGAAACATCCAGGAGTATATTATTCATATAAATTTTTTTTATTTAAATGTTTATATTTGATAATAATTATTATAAAACATTTATAAACATTTCTACCAGTTCAGGGTCAAACTGAGTCCCGACACATCTTTTCAATTCTGCTATAGCGTCATCTCTGCTTATGGCTTTTTTATATGACCTGTCGTGTGTCATTACATCATAAGCGTCCACTATTGAAATTATTCTTGAATTAAGAGGAATTTCTTTCTCTTTTAACCCTTTGGGATAACCTGTTCCGTTCCACCATTCATGATGGCACAATACCGCTTCTGCCACAGAAATAAGCTGTGGTGAAGATTTACAGATATTATACCCTATTTCAGGGTGTTTTTTTATTATTTTCCACTCTTCATCATTTAGTTTTCCTTTTTTTAATAAAATTTCGTCAGTTATAGCAATTTTTCCAATATCATGTAGAGTTGAGAGTAAAGATAGCTCAGTCAATTTATTTTCCTTTAGATTAATTGAACGGCCCAATCTTATTGCCAGGTCTTTCATTCTTAAGGCATGCTCTTCAGTTTCATAACTTTTTTCCCGGAGGGTTCTTTCAAGTGATGAAATTATTGAACTTGAAATACTATTTCTTTCAAGCAGTTTTCTCCGGTACATGCTATCTTCTGCTTCTTTTATTACAGGCACTATACTGGTTTTATAAGTTTTTTTGGTAGCCGTTCCGAGGGAGATACTCACCGGTACTTTTTTATTTTTTGTTCCAGCGCATGTCTTTCTTATTCTATTTAATATTTCCTCGGAATCCTTATCACTGGTTTTGGGAAGTAAAATTGAAAACTCATCACCTCCCCACCTGGATATTATATCTTCTTTTCTGCAGCATTTCTTTATTGTACCGGCCATTTTTATCAATAGCCTGTCACCTTCCTTTGGACCGAATGCATCATTTATGAGTTTTAACCCATTAACATCTCCTATTATAAAACTTAAAGGGAGCTGCCTTTTTGTATCGAGCCTTTTCAGCTCTTCCTCAAAATAACTCCTACTGTACAGACCGGTCAACTTATCCCTCAGGGATAATATTTTAATTTCTTCTTCTGTTTTTTCGTGTTCCAGAACACTTGCCAGAATTTCTGCCAGCAGTTTCAGAAGAGTTATATCATTGTTCGTCCACCTTTTTATATTTTTTATTGATTCAAATCCAAGAAATCCTTTAATATTACTGTTGTGAATAAGAGGAAGAATTAATATCGATTTAACCCCGGAAGGTTTTATTATCTCTTTTTCTTCTTTTATTTTAAGCTTAACTTCTGAAGTATCCTGTATGTTTACACTGTCAAAATTATTTATTTTTTCCATCCACCATAATGAGTATTTTTTAAATATTTTTATTTCTATCACACCGGGTTTTGGCACGGTATTTTTGCCGCACCATTCATAAGTTCTAAAAGCCCTGCTTTTTCTGTCATTAAAAATATAGATATAACTTCTGTCGGCCCCCGTAAATTCCCCTACTTTTTTAAGAGTGTTTCTGATTTCATTATCAATTTCAGATGATAGAATTTTTATAAAATTTGTTGATAATTTCGTTATAAGGTTTTCAAACTTTATTCTGTGGTTTAATGATTTATTGATTCTTTTCTGTTCTGTAATATCATAAAGTATGATTATCCTGCACGGCGTTTTTGAAATGCTGCAGTTAATATTATAAACGGTCATTTTAAAATACCGCTTAATTTTATTTTTAAAAATAATTATATTTTTATTTATTCTGGAATCAGAATAATCAATATTATCAAAATATTTAGAATAAGCAGGAAGCATGCTATTTATATTTTTTCCTCTGTTATTTTTATTCTTTAATTTAAACATGTCTATTGCTGATTTATTGAGGTATAAAATACAATTTTTATTATCAATAACAACAATGTTATCTTTTATGTCATCTATTATTATATCCTTAGCAATTGGTAAAAAATCAAATATCCCCCACCTTGTAAATCTAAATATTATTACTAATATACTTGCGGTTAGTGCCACTGATGTTATATCAAAAACATCAAAAGGTTTTACTCTCATAATATAAAGTAAATGGGTAGCAAACGGGATTAACAGTACGAGTACTACCCTCAATGTGTTCAGGTTCAGAAAGCCCATTTTTTTTATCATTATCCGGAGTATAAAAAAGTAAGTCAAAAACATAATTATATACAAAAAAATTACCCACACTGGAAATAAAATACCGGCCTCACATACCAGTAAGTTAACTCTGCTGGTTTCCTGCAATGCTAAATTTCTCCAGAATAAATAGTGAAAGTTATTGGTCGCTATAAAAAAAATAGTTAAAACAGGTATTGTAAATAATATTATAGTTCTTTTAAGTGTAATCCAGCTCCTGTAATTTGTCTTATTTATTATGGTCAATAAATAAGATACGGGGATAATAGTTACAGTAGAATATTTTAGTATATTCCATATAGATTTCGGATAAAATGAAGGATTTAAAACAATATGAATTTCTGCAATAATCCATAATATGCAACCAGTAATTACCAGTAATTCGTAACTTAAGGTATCTATATTCCTATTTCTTATCAGTAAAACAGAAAATAAAACTGATACTATAATTCCCGCAGCTAGCAATATTATGTATAAAGAATAATCTAAACTCATTACTATATAATTTACTTACTATATTATTACATAATTTTATGCTTATAATATTATTTTAATTATTGCTTATTATTATTATAAAAATATTAATATATTATGCTACCATAACTTTAACAATTATTGCAATATTTTTATAAATATTTTACTGCGGCTCACAGGCTATTTTTTAACAGTCCTGAATATTCTGTAATTACGTCCTCAACAAATTTTTTCATTCCTTCCATGGTTTTATAATGTGTAACTGTTTTTTCCATTACATCCATGGGAATAGTGGCTATATCTGCTCCAACAAGCGCAGCTTCCCTAAGCTGTCTCGGGTTCCGGATACTTGCTGCCAGGACTTTTGTATCTTTTATGTCATAATTTCTAAAAACTGTTACTATCTGTTCAACAAGATCAATACCTGAAACAATACCATTATCTTCCAGAAGTCTTTCATTTTTTTCCATGCCGTAATAAAAGAAATAATCTGACTTTGTGAATTGAATATTATTCCGGGACCTGATAAAATCATCAACTCTGCCAGCAAATGGGCTTACAAATTTAGCACCTGCTTTTGCAGCTAACATTGCCTGCTCGGGAGTAAAAACAAGGGTGCAATTTACAGGAATTCCGGACTCTGATAATTCTTTTATTGCCTTTATCCCATCAAAACTGTTTTCACTGCCTTCTTCAAAAGAAGGACTTACAGGAATTTTTACGTATACATTCCCACCCACAGGGTTAAAGATTTTATAAATTTTCTTACCTTCCTCAACCATTTCTTTAAAACCTGTACTTATTACCTCAAGACTTACCGGAAGTCCACGTGCAACTGTCAGCATTTCTTTAATATAATTTTCCATATTAACAGCATTGCCACTGGTTTTTTCGGCCTCTACAGCTTTTTTTATTAATGATGGGTTAGTTGTGACTCCATCCAGCAATCCATAAGATTTAGCTCTCTTTATTTCTTCAATTTTTCCCGAATCAATGAAAATTTTAATCTTAACATACCTCCTACTAAATTATTTTTATTTTTTAAATTTTATTTCTTTTACTTTATTTATTATTGCCTTGCTTGATATTTCTTCAAAATCAAGTAATTCATATGGCTTTCCACTTCTTGGTATTTTTCTTACAGCAAGAATATGAACCGGGCTCTTTTCTGATGAAGCGCTTTTTACCGCTTCACCCAGACCTCCTCCCTGGTAATGGTCTTCAACAGTTATTATCAACCCTGTTTCTTCCTGCGCTTTTATAATCACCTTCTCATCTATTGGTTTAATACTGTAAATATCAATCACTCTTATTAATATATTCTCTTTTTTTAATTCCTCATAAGCTTTAAGTGCCTCGTGCAGTGTTATTCCCCCGGCACATATAGTGGCAACGTCATTTCTGCTTTCTTTTAATACTTTACTTCCACCAATTTTAAAATCCTCTGTGCTGTTATAAATAACAGGGGTATCCATTCTGGTTGTTCTTATATATACGTTACCATAGTGTTCTGCCGCTCTTTCTAATAATTTTTCTGTGGATACTGCATCTGCCGGATACAGCACAACGCTATTAAGTTGAGCCCTGAATAGTGCAATATCTTCCAGACCCATCTGTGATGGTCCGTCTTCACCAATTGATACCCCTGAATGTGAGCCAATAAATTTTATATTGGTATTTGAGTACCCGCTCATTCTTATCTGGTCAGCGGCTCTGGTCAAAAAGGCTGCAAATGTTGATACAAATGGGATTTTACCCCTTGTTGATAGCCCAATTGCAGTACCTATCATATTCTGTTCGGCTATATACATTTCAAAAAATCTATCCGGAAATTTTTCTTTAAATATTTCAGAATAAGTTGAGTTACTAACTTCAGCATCCAGAACAACTATATCGGAGAACTTTTTAAAAATATTTACCAGACCGATTCCGTAAGCTTTCCTGGTTGACATACTGTCCCTGCCTATATCAATTCCGGTGTAATTTTTTATTTTTTCTCTGTTCCCTTCACATTGTGCCGGTTCTGCTATAATACCCTTTACATCCCTGTCAATGCTCCCTAACTCATTTAATGTTTTTTCAAGTTTATCCTGGGGGAGTGGTCTACCATGCCATCCATCTTTATCTTCAATAAGGCTTACTCCTTTACCCTTTATTGTTTTTGCTATTATCATAGTGGGTTTTCCTTTAACTTTAAGGGCATACTTATAAGCAGCTGAAATCTCTTTAAAATCATGCCCATCTATTCTTATAGTTTCCCATCCGAAAGAAGAAATCCTTTTTTCATAAGCCACCGTATCCCATCCATACATGGTCTGGCCTCTCTGCCCCAATCTATTTACATCTAAAATACCCACAAGATTGTCAAGTTTATAATAGGATGCAATCTGAATTGCTTCCCACTGTGAACCTTCGGCCATCTCGCTGTCCCCTACCAGTACATATGTATAATAAGGTAATTTGTCTATGTATTTAGCATTTATTGAAACGCCAACCCCAACAGAAAGACCCTGGCCGAGTGAACCCGTTGCTGCCTCAGAATACGGGAAAAAAGGCGTGGGGTGCCCTTCAAACTTGCTTCCAAATTTCCTGAGGGTAAGAATTTCATCCTCGGTTACAGCACCGGCAGCTGCCCATAAAGAATACAATAGAGGGGATGCATGACCTTTAGAAAAAATTAACCTGTCATTATTCACATAGTCCGGTTCATTTACCCTGAATTTAAAGAAATCATCAAAAAATAAGGCTGTCATTAACTCCACAGCGGACAGAGAAGAAGACGGGTGCCCGGATCCGGCCCTGGTGGTTGAAGTTAAAATAAAGTATCTTATGAGTTTTGCTATTTTTTCAAGATTATTCTTTTTTTCCAATTTTCCCCCAATCATAATTTATATTTTATTTTTTTAAAAATCTTATTTTAATAATAACAAATTAAAATTATAAATAAATCTTTTTAATAATTTAGATTAATATAAAGCCCCATTTTTCTGCCAGATTTTATCTATCCGGAATTTAGTTAATCAAGTTTTATATCTTCAACATCAAGTTCCCTTACCCTGAAATTAAATTGCTGTTCCGTAAGGGGCATTTTATCGCCATCCCAGGAAAACAGAAATCCATCGTAATAATAACTTCCCGGGTCCATTGTTTTGTTTTCGTATAAGTAACCCGAGCCTTTTTCCATTGCAATATTCAAATAATAATTCGGGTGCATAAATTTTGCTTCAGGCGTGATATCAACCGGAATCCATCCGTAACCGGGGAACTTAATTTCAACCCATGCATGGCCCATATTTATTTCTTTTTCTCTCTCGTATAAGGCTGTATATACAGGAATCCCGGCAACAAGCCTTGAAGGTATACCTGACGCCCTCAGCAGTGCTGTAAAAAGAATCGCGTAATCAGAACATACACCAGTTTTTCTTTTTAGTATTTCAGACGCGTAAAAGAACTGGTAATCTTCATTTTCGGCTCTATCGTAATCATAACTTAAAGTTCCAGTTACAAAATTATAAATAATTTCAGCTTTTTTAACCTGATCTGTTTCATTCGCGGTTAATGATTCTGCAGCATGCCTGATTTCAGTACTGTATGAATCTATAAATAAGTCATCAATTGTATATTTTTTGAAATCTTCGTCTTCATTATCATAGGACAGAACACTGCCCCTGATATTTTCATATTTAAATTCATAAGAAGTTATGTCTATTATTGTGGATGCAGTCAGGCTCTCATTTTGAGCAAGACTATCTTCATATTTAAAATGTAATAATAAATTCCAGTTGTTATCAAGCAATTCACCGGTACCGGAATAATCGGGTATATAATCATTTATTATCTGAAAAGGATAATATGTTTGTGGAATTCTCATAAAGCACTCAATATCATTTAGATTTTTAGCACTCATGTTTATCAAATTATATTCAACCTCAACTTCAAAGTTATGTTTTATACTACGGATTACAGGTACATTTATCCCGGTAATCATTATGGTCTCCGATGTCTCGACACTCTCTGACCCGTCGGATACAACAAGTTTTATTTCATATTCTCCCGGCTCGTCAAAATAATAATAAAATGACTCTTCTTTTGAACATTCATCGTTATCAATCATCCAGCTGTAAGATAAGTTATCTCCCTCAGTGTCCGCGGTCTTAACTGCAGAAAAATATACAGGATTTCTTACCTGAAAATATTCTCCCTCAAAAGTGTCTCCGAAAACTTCAATAACAGGAACAGGATGTAAATTTATATCCCGTTCATTGCCAGTATAAAATTTATCTTCTTCTGTCACTCCGGATTGCCCTGAAAGCCTTACTATTTCCATACCCTCAAAACCGCCAGCGATATAACCATAATTTCCTTTTATAGTAATGTCATATGAAGTACCGCCGGTACCTAAATCATGAATAATAACAGGATTTTCTTTATCACTTATATCTATAATATATACCCCACCCGATAGGTCTGACACATAAATGTAATTACTTACGGAGTCCATCTCCCATGCCCCACCGGGAACTTCACATTTTCCGAGAAGTTCCGGGCTGGAAGGATTTTTTATGTCAACAATCTGGAATATGCTATTATCATATTTTTCAGTATTTTTATCCCATTTCCAGCTTGAGACGCAGGCATAATCCCCGGTTACATACATACCCCATGAGTTGGAAGAAACTTTGCAGGAACCGGAAAGCCCGGGACTTTCTTTATCCTTTAAATTAACTGCCAGAATTTTACTTTCACCTGTATAATCCTGTTTATCATAATCATAATAATTAACATTTAAAAAGGCCACATTATCTTTTACCCATAAGTTCACGGGTAACCCATCTATATCATATTTGCTTACTAATTCCGGATTTTCTTTTATTGAGATATCTACTATTTCAAGGCTGCCTGAATTCTTTTTTTCATCTTCAGATGAAGTTACCATATAGGCATAATCTCTTTCAATAAATAACCCGTATGCTGATTTTTTATGTTTATCTTCTTCAGTATATCTACCTGCAGGTAAGGGATTTTCTTTATCGCTTATATCTACTATATAAAAGCCGCATTCGCTGGAGTAATTATTATCATCATCAAAAACTATTTTTGTAAACGAAATATAAGCATAATCGCCCCTTACAATAACGATATTTGCAGAATCTACGTCCCTGCATATTCCGGTTATTACAGGGTTGTTTTTACTTTTTATATCAATAACATATAAATATCCAAGGTCATTTGTAAGATAAGCATAATTCCCGCTTACATCAACATCTATTGCCTGACCCGATATTTTAAGGGTGCTCACAGGGGTTGCTTGTGGGGTTCCTGAAAATATTTCTTCTTCTAAAAAATCCCCGTCAATCTTTTCATCTATTTTATTATTAACATTCCGGCTGTTGATTTTACAGGAATTTAATGTGATGAAGAATAAACTAAATAATAACACCACTGACAGGATTGCCGGGTGGTTTATCTTTTTAAACACAGACATTATTAATCTTACCTTAAAATTAATTCAAATTAACTGAAATCTTTTAATGGGGGGAGTTCCTTTATACTTTCAAGTCCAATAAGTTCTAAAAATCTATCAGTTATCTTATAGGTTATTGGATTGCCCGGCTCCTTGAGCCTTCCTGCTTCCTTTATGAGACCTTTATCCAGAAGAGTTAATATGACACTGTCCGCCCTGACTCCTCTTATTTCTGCAATCTGGGTTCTCGTAACAGGCTGTTTATAACAAATAATGGAGAGTGTCTCAAGAGCAGCCTGCGATAGATATGTTCTTATATTTGATTTTACAAAATTTTTCAGTACCTCACTTATTGAAGGATTGGAATATAATCTGAAACCACCTGAAACTCTTTTGATTATAAATCCTCTATTTTCATTTATATATTCAGACTCCAGCAGGTCCACTATTTCGTTCAATTTTTTTTCAGTTATGCCCATTACTGAAGTTATTTCCCCCGGTTTTACAATTCCTTCAGAAATAAACAATATTCCTTCCACGCATGTTTTCAGCCACAAATTGTCTTTGCTCCGGTCTTTATTTTTATTTTTTATGTAATTATTCATTTCATATTTTAAAAACCATAATATTAATGTATCTTAATCTTCCTTAATTATTTTAATCTTTTTATTATGATACTTCCAAAATTTTCAAATTGTATAATGTCGATTACTCCCTTTTTATAGAGTTCAAGTATTGAAAGAAAACTTATTATCTTTTCAATAACTCTCTTATATTTAGATGAAATCTCCCTGAAGGTTATATTTTCCTTCTCATGCAGCATTTCTCTTATTCTATTCATTTCATCAAATATACTCATATTAGAACTGTGATTGTAATAATCCTCCAGTCTTAATTTCTCCTCGCTGTATTTTATAACTGTTGAAGCAGTCCCTATTATTTTATCCAGATTTATATCTCCGGTAAAATCGGGCAATATTTTTAAAAACTTTTCTTCTAAAGGAGCTTCTCTTATATAATACAGGGACTCTTTTTCGTAAAGACTTCTAAAATAATTTGATATTTTTTTAAATACTCTATACTCTTCCTCTCTGCTCTTTAAAATATCCGTCTTTAATTTATCTTCCTCTTCACCGGAAGTCTTCCTTTTGGAGGGTATCAGGGACCTTGACTTTATTTCAATTAAAATAGATGCTATATAAATAAACCCTGAGAGAGTGTCAATAAGTATATTATTATTTGTTTTAATATAATTTATAAAATCTTTTATAACGTCACTTAAACTGATTTCATAAATATTTTCCTTTTTCTTCTGGACCATTTCCAGAAGAAGTGATATGGGGCCCCTGAACTTATTATATTCTATTAAATATTCCTTACTTTCTATGCAATCTTCCAATCTAATCTATACCCATCTTTTTTCTTACATCAGAAATAGTTTTTTCAGCAATTTCTCCAACGTATTTCTTGCCTTCTTCCAGTATATTATATATATAATTCATATCCTTTTTTATTTTATTTCTTTTTTCGCGATAATTTCCAAGGGACTCATATATAATTTCAGAAATTTCCTTCTTGCAATCAGTACATCCTATTTCTCCATTTTTACATCTGTCCTCAATTTCTTTTATTTTCTCCCCCATATATATTTTATAAAAGCTAAATATGTTACAGACTTCAGGATGCCCGGGGTCATTACGGTGCACTCTTTCGGGGTCAGTTATCATCATATTAATTTTACGCTTTATAGTATTAAAATCATCGGATAAAAATATTGCATTGTTATAGCTCTTGGACATTTTCCTTCCATCTGTTCCTGGAACCCTTGCAGCTCTTGATAACATCTCTCTCGGTTCTGTGAAATATTTTCCATATAGATGATTAAATCTGCGTGCAATTTCCCTTGTAATTTCAAGATGGGGCAGCTGGTCTTCTCCAACAGGGATTATATCAGAATTTACTATAAGAATATCTGCAGCCATAAGAACCGGATATGACAGGAAACCAAGAGTTGATATATCTCTGGATTTTAATTCATTCATCTGTTCCTTATAAGTGGGGCAGCGTTCAAGCCATGATAAAGGGGAAATCATTGAAAAATAAAGAGTCAGTTCTGCTATCTGCGGTATATCTGACTGTCTGTAAATATGGGTATGTCCGGGGTCTATTCCCAGGGAAACAAGGTCAACTACGCATTCAATTAAATCTGATTTAATGTTTCTGGGATCGTGATATTCGGTGGATAAAGCATGCCAGTCTACCAGAAAGAAAAAATTTTCATAATCCTTTTGATGTTTAATCATATTGCTGATATTTCCATGCAGATGACCGAGATGTAACTTTCCAGTCGGCCTGAAACCTGTAAGCATTTTCTTTTTCATTTAAAACTCCTGTTTCTTGAAATACCAATAATCTAATAAATAAAATACTGCCACCATACACAAATATTATAAATAAAATTAAATACAGGGGATATAATAGTCCAGAATATTCTTCCACCAAGAAATATTAATATAAATATAAAAATAAATCCAAACCTTCCGATACTCAGGTACTTATACATTGCTTCACCGGGCAAAAATGAAGCGAGTATTTTTGAACCATCAAGCGGCGGTATGGGTATAAAGTTAAAAATAGCCAGGAATACATTTATATAGATAGCACTTTGAAAAATTGAATTCACAAGGTCAAAAGCCCTGTATCCAATGCTTTCCGGATTTACGACGGCACCGCTAAATTTATAAAATATGTAAAAAAAAAGTCCATATATAAGACCCACTGCAAATGCGAAAATCAAATTTGATGCAGGTCCCGCAAGTGATGTATAGCGTAATCCTTTTCTGTAGTTCCTGAAGTATGACGGGTTTATGGGCACAGGCTTTGCATACCCGAATATTATACTTGAATTAAAAAGAATTAATAACAATGGTAGCAATATGCTTCCGAATAGATCAATATGGGCAACGGGATTTAAAGTGAGCCTCCCCATATTTTTAGCAGTGGGGTCACCGCTTTTATATGCTATAAATCCATGCGCATATTCATGAAAAACTACACCCATTATCAGTCCCGGAGCCCAGACAACCAGCTGCCTTAAAAAATTTATTATTGATTGGCCTAAATTTTCCATACAAAAATTCTTCTAATTTTTGACATTATACCATATCAGAAAATATCAAATTTGCAAAATATATATGCTGCTTTTCTGTTATATATGAATAACTTATAATATTTAATTATAAAAATATTATTTTAAGCTCTTTTCTCTCGGATGATACTTAAAATAAACCTCTTTTATATATTCTCTGTCAAGATTCGTATATATCTCGGTTGTGGAAATACTGCTGTGGCCCAGTAACTCCTGCACAATTCTCAAATCAGCACCTCTCTGAATCATATGGGTTGCAAAACTGTGCCTGAAGATATGCGGGTATAAATTTTTTTTAATATTTATTTTCCTGGCATACTTTTTTAATATCTTCCAGAAACCCTGTCTGGTTAATTTCCTGCCACTCCTGTTTGTAAAAATATAATCTATTCTTATTTTATAATCTGATAAATTACTATCCGTGGTTATATATCTTTTTAAAAATTTTATGGCTTTTTCCCCCACGGGCACTATTCTTTCTTTGTTACCCTTTCCTTTAAAAAATAGTAACTCCTCTTCAAAGTCAATATTCTGCATTTTCAGGTTTATAATCTCGCTTACCCTGAGACCGCATGAATAAAGAAGCTCAAACATTGCTCTGTCTCTTAAACCCAATTTTGTATTATAGGATATACTTTCAAGAAATTTTTCTACTTCTTCAATATTTAAAACTTCGGGGATTTTTCTTGGCTTAAGTGGATTGCTTATCTCGGTCCAGAAATTTTTACTGCACACTTTCTCTATTAGTAAAAATTTATAGAAATTCCTGAGTGTTGACAGTATCCTTGAGATAGATGACTCTGACTGACTTTCATACAATCCCTGCATAAAATCAAGTATCTGGTCTTTAGATAATCTACAAAAATTATCAATATGATTTTTTTTTAAGAAGATTAAAAATTTATCCAGGTCTCTTAAATAAGAATCTATCGTATTGGGCAACATCAGCTTTTCAAACTTGAGATAATCCTTAAACTTAAATATATAACTATCCAGTTCTCTATTTTCTGTTTTTTCCATAACTTATTCTATTTTTTATTAAATAGTTTTGAGCCGTCAGTATCCCTATTATTGTTTTTGCATCCTTTAGCTCCCCGCTTTTTATAAAGGATATTGCATCTCTCATTTTTAATTCAATAACCTTCAAAAATTCATCATCATCAAGATGATTCTTCCCCCTGCTAAAGTTTATGGCCAGATACAGGTGCATATTTTCATCACAGAAACCGGGCGAAGAATAGAATGATATCAGGTGTATCAGCTCTCCTCCTGTAGCACCTATTTCTTCTTTTAATTCCCTTTTTGCACATTCAACCGGAGCTTCATCTTCATCTATCTTACCTGCAGGTATCTCCATCAAAACTTCTTCAACCGGGTACCTGTATTGTTTTACAAGCATTATTTTACCTTCACTATCAAATGGCACCACCCCGACTGCTCCCGGATGTGAGACCTTCTCCCTGGTAGCAATCTTTTTGTTGGGAAGTATTACTTTATCAAGGTATAGATTTAATATCTCTCCTTTAAATATTAATTCAGAGCTTATCTTATGTTCGTAAAGTTCTTTTTCCATTTTATTAATCCTGTTCTTTTATGGGAAATTTACAGATTCCCACAATTAAATTTACCAGTTTTATTAATTCATCAACTTTTACAAATTCTTTATTAGTATGTATATTTTCCATTCCGCTGCTCAAATTTATCGATATCCTGCCTTTAGAGTTGAAAATGTTTACATCACTACCCCCGCCTGAGGACACTATCTCTGGTTTAATCCCCATTTCTTTTATTACTTTTTTTGAGACTACAACCGGAACTTCATTTTCTGAAACTACGAACCCATCATATTCTCTCAAAACCTCATAGTTCAAATCAGCCCGGGTTTCCCGTGAGCCTTTTTCCAGGCTTTCAACAATCCCGCCGGTTATTTTTTCCAGTCTGGATAATTCTAAACTCCTTGCTTCTATCTCCAGACTTGTATTTTCAGCTACAATATTCCGTGCTGTTCCTCCTTCTATTTTACCTACATTGGATGTGCTATGTTTATCAATCCTCCCTAAATCCATATTACAGATTGCTATGGAAGCAGCTTTAATGGAATTAATCCCCTTTTCCGGTTCAACTCCGGCATGAGCTGATTTACCTCTGTAGCTTACATTAATTGAATTCTGGTATGGCCCGCTATTTATTATTGTCCCTATATCTCCGTCACCATCAAAAGAAAACCCGTACTTTGCTCTGACAAGGTTTATATTCATATTTTTGGAGCCAAGAAGCCCTATTTCTTCCGAAATAGTAAAAACAACATAAATATCACCTGTTGCTATGTTATTTTCTTCTATAAGATAAAGGGCTTCAATTATTGCAGCTGCAGCGACTTTGTCATCGCCTCCAAGTATGCAATCCTTATTTTTATTAAAAACTTTCCCATCCATTATCGAAGGAATAATGTCACCATTTACACCTACAGTATCAATATGCCCTGCAAGGAATACAGGAACACTTCCAGAGGGATTTTTTGACCTGTATAATGCAATTATATTGCCCGCGTTACTTCCGAACTTTTTACCGCAATCATCAATAGTAATTTCCAGACCCAGACCTGTCAGCTTATTCTTTATATACTCAAGAACTTCTTTTTCATTCTTTGATGGGCTTTTTATTCTCAAAAGCTCGAAAAAAATCTTAAACAGTCTTTCTTTATTAACCATAATAACCTGCTTTTTTTTAAAAAATTAATTTTTTTCAAGAAATTCAATCAGAAAATTTCTTTTTTTTTTATAAACCTGTAAATAAAAATAATTAATATACCCGTAATTAAAACTATAGAAGATATTATACCAGAACACCATACAAGCCTTATAAAAAAATCGTAAAAGAATCCCGATGGGAAAATAGTTATCAAAAGAGACCCTTCATAGAAAGAGTAATTCCCTTCAGGGAAAAAAATCTTATGGAAAACATCAAACAATGCAGGAAAGTTTTTTGAAGATAGATAAAAAAAGATAATGGATGTAAAAATTAAAATGGATGATACTGTAAAAATAAGACCGATGTCATGTATGAAATCAGCCATATTCTTTCTTATAAGTAACAATAAAAAAATAATAAATAAAGCCAGGCTTGAATAATATAAAATAAAAATTTTTTTTAGCAACTTTCTTACATCATATAAATGGCTTATTTCATTCTCTGTGAATAAAAGTATTTCTTCCCTGCCTTCATCTGCGTACATTACCCCGGGGTTATGGTCCTTATAATCTAATTCTCTTTTGTATTTAAAAAAATCAAAGATTTCTACCGAGATATCCATTACATCTCTGTTATTTAAAATATTAAATACGCCATTCTTCTTATACAATTCTTTATAATAATTTAAATTAAAAATATAGTATGCGAGTGGTGAAAATAAAATAATTATCAGCAATAAAATTCCATTAATTAAAATAAGCAATCTTCTGATTTTTGTATTTTTAATAAACATAACCCTGTTTCTATCTTCCCGGCATTTTTTTATAAACTTAAAATGATTAATTAGAGTTATCGGTGTTTTATTGAAGCACCTATGAAATCACGGAACAAAGGATGTGGTTTATCCGGTCTTGACCTGAATTCTGGATGAAATTGAACCGCAACGAACCACGGGTGGTCTTTTATTTCAACAATTTCTACTAAGTTTGAATCCGGATTTACCCCGGTTACTACCATTCCGGCCTGTTCAATTGCCTCCCTGTAGGCATTATTAAATTCATATCTGTGCCTGTGCCTTTCACAAATTACCTTCTCTTTATAAGCACTGTAAGCTTTCGAGCCGGCCTTCAACCTGCACCTGTAGTTTCCGAGCCTCATGGTTCCGCCAATATCTTTTATCTTCTTCTGGTTATCCATCATGTCAATTACCGGATCGGCAGTATCAAGGTTAAACTCGGTACTATCTGCATCTTTCAAACCCAGTACATTCCTTGCAAATTCAATAACCGCACATTGCATTCCAAGGCATATCCCAAAAAAGGGAACCCCACCTTCTCTGGCATATTTTATAGCATTAATCTTACCATTTATTCCCCTCAGACCAAAACCATAGGGAACCAGTATCCCGTCCATATTAAATAAAATGTTTTTCTCCGGTTCACCTTTTTCTATTGATTCAGAACTTATCCAGTTTAAATTAACATTTTTCTTAAAATAGTACCCACCGTGATTTAGAGACTCCACAATACTTATATAAGCATCTTTCAAATTTATATATTTACCCACTATTCCTATTTCTACTTTTCCTTTTAGATGATGGATTGTGTCCACTATTTTTTTCCATCCGTCAAGGTCGGATGTTTTTTCTTTTAAGTTCAATTTGGCAAGAACCCTTGAATCAAGCTTTTCTTCCTGGAGCATCAGCGGTACGTCATAAAGATGCTTTACATCAATTGCCTGGATTGTGTCTTCTACCTCTATATCACAAAAAAGGCTTATTTTCTTTTTTATATCACTGGATAAATTTTTTTCACTTCTACAGATTATTATATCGGGCTGAATTCCTATGCTCCTCAGCTCTTTTACGCTATGCTGTGTGGGCTTTGATTTTAATTCTTCTGTTGTTTTTAAATATGGTATGTAAGTAACATGAATATAGAGAACATTTTCCTTACCCACATCTTTTTTAAACTGTCTTATTGCTTCAAGAAAAGGTAAACTCTCTATGTCGCCAACGGTACCGCCTATTTCTGTAATAACTATATCAGTTTTTCTCCGTAATAATGTTTTTCTTACACATTCTTTTATTTCATCCGTTACATGAGGAATAACCTGAACGGTGGCTCCTAAAAATTTTCCCTTTCTTTCATTATCAAGTACATTCTTATAAATTTTCCCTGATGTAAAATTATTATACTTTGATAAATCTTCATCAATAAATCTTTCATAATGGCCAAGGTCAAGGTCGGTTTCTCCACCATCGCCGGTTACGAATACTTCGCCGTGCTGCACCGGGTTCATTGTTCCGGGGTCTATATTTATATAAGGGTCAAATTTCTGTATTGTGACACTGTAACCCCTTGATTTTAGCAACCTCCCGAGAGAGGCAGCGCAGATGCCTTTCCCGAGTGATGATAAAACTCCTCCTGTAATAAAAATAAATTTAGTTTTCAATCTTTATCTTTCTTTCTATAAGTTCATTCTTTATAGAATTACATTTCTCTATCAGCTCTTCTGCATGCATTGCCGCTATATTGCTATCGCTTAATCCGCTCATCATACGCGAGATTTCTTTTACCCTGGAATCTAAATCTAATTTTCTTATTTTTATCCCGGTTCTGTCATTTTTTATAAATTTATCAATAAAATAATGTACATCCGAAAAACATGCAATCTGTGCAAGATGAGTAATTACTATTACCTGGCAATTTCTGGAAATTCTGAATAATTTTTCACCCACCACCAGTGATATTGTACCTCCTATACCTGCATCTATTTCATCAAATATCATGGTTGTTATCCTGTCAATAGAGCTGATTACCGACTTAAGGGCAAGCATGATTCTTGATATCTCTCCGCCGGAAGCTATTTTCTTTAGTGGTTTTTCAGTTTCGCCAACATTAAGTGATATCAAAAATTCTATATAATCTATTCCACTTCTGGTAAATTTTATTTTTTTGTTTTCTATTTCAATCCCATCACTGATTTCAATATACCTGTGCTGTGGAACAAAAGACACGGATTTAAAACCAAGACCGGCCATTTCATAGCTTATATTATCTTTTAAATCCATCATTATTTCTTTTCTTAATTCACTTAATTTAAGAGCATTTTTTACCATAGAATCTTTAGCTTCATTATAATCTATCTGCTTTTTATCAATCTCCGCATCCAGGTTCTCATAACTATCAATCTCATCCTTTAATTTTTTCGCATATTCATTTATAGAATTTAAGTCCATATTATATTTTTTCTTTATTTCCGATAATTTAAACAGCCTTTCCTGTATGCTGTCCAGTTTATCGTTGCTAAAATTAAACTCTGCAATATAACTTCCGATAAAATGGTTAATCTCATCAATAGTGTCTATTATGGATAACAAATTATGGTTAAAATCTTTGAATTTATTATCTATTTCAGAAAGTTCTTCTATATTCCTGTTTATAACAGCTAAATTTCCACTCAGGGAAGACGCATCAGAATTTTCACCATCTATAATTTTTTTTATATCCGAAGCTAAAAGATAAATTTTTTCATAATTTTTTAAAACCCTTGCTTCATTTTCTAAAATCTTTTCTTCATCCTGTTTAATATTTAATTTTGTAATCTCTTCATATTTGTAATTTAAATCTTTTAAACTCTCTTCTTTAACTTTATTTAGTTCCTTGAGTTTTTTTAATTCATTTTCTCTTAGAGAATATTCTTCCAGGCTTTTAGAATAATTTTTTTTTGCAACCGATATTCTGTCACCTCCGAAACTGTCAATTATTTCCAGATGCGTACTATAATCAAGCAAATACTGGTGGTCGTGCTGTCCATGAATATCAATAAAAAATTCACCCAATTTTTTTAAATTACCAACTCTGGTAAAGATTCCATTGATAAACGCTCTATTTTTCCCATCCCTGTTCACTTCCCTGGTTATAACTACATCATCACATTCCTTTTCATTTTCAATAAATTTTTCCGATAACAAGAAATTTGCAGCCAGAATGCTGCTTTTAAAGTCAAAATACCCCTGAACCATCAGTCTATCCTCGCCATCCCGTATTAAATCAGCATCCGAACGCTCACCAATCAATAGATTAATTGCTTCAATTATTAGAGTTTTACCGGCACCGGTTTCACCGGTCAAAACATTTAAACCTTTTTGAAACCTTATTCTGACATCGTCTATTATGGCGAAGTTTCTTACCTGTAATTCCTTAAGCATATTTTAATACAAGTATCCCCTGATTAAATTCTCTCAATAAACTTTTCCCTGAAAACTTTAAAGAAAATATTTCTGTTAAATGTTATAGATTTTAATTTCAACTTTGACTTTTTTACCTCAAATATATAATCAGATTCTATTTTAAAAGGTATTGTTCTTCCGTCTACGCTTACACTATCTTCCGGGTTCCTTGAACTGGTTATTATTTCTATTTTATTTTCAGGGTTTAAAATGATGCTTCTATTTAACAGAGTGTGAGGACATATAGGGGTAATAATTAAAATCTCGCTTTTTGGTTCAACTATAGGGCCTCCTGCTGAAAGCGAATATCCTGTAGAGCCCGTAGGCGTAGAAATAATCAATCCATCAGACCCGAATTCTTTTATTGATATTTCATTTACCATAATTTCAAATCTTATTATTTTACCCAGAATAGACCTGTTTATTGCAAATTCATTTATTGCTAGTTCCGGAAGTCCTGTGTTTCTAACCGCTTTTTTGTTCCTGTAAAACCTTCCCTCAAGGAGCATTCTTTCTTCTATTTCATATTCATTCTTTAATACTTTATTTATGGCATTATACATATTGCAGGTATCCACTACAGTCAAAAAACCCAGGTTCCCTGCATTAACTCCTAACACGGGGGTCCCTCTCCTGATTGCATACCTTGAAGCTCTTAGAAAAGTTCCATCTCCACCGACCGATATTATTAGTTCACTTTTATCAATAAAATTTTCCCCTGAAACTGACGGCAGCGAATATTTACTGGATACCCTGTCCCCTTCTATCAAAAGAGGGGTTATTCCCTTTCCTTTTTTATTTATATAATCGTATATTTTTTTAGCTACTTCTGCTGCTTCTGTACTTTCGTTATTAGAAACTATGCCAATATTTTTCATTTTTTCCAATCAATTTTATATTTTTTTGGTTAAGTTAAAGTTAATTATAATAAAAATGCGCTTCTCCAACCACACACCTAATTATTTTATCATAATTTGGAATATATTTAGTTTCTTTATGTAATTTTATTAAAAAAATCCAGAATTCTATGTTGCCTTTTGTACCTTTTATTTTAGAAAAAGAAAAGTTTTTTACTTTAACGGGTAATTTTTTAATATATTCCGTTACTTCTTTCAATGCTTTAAAATGCAGATTTTTATCTTTTATAACACCCTTATTTTCAACTTCTTCTCTTTTTAATTCAAATTGCGGTTTCACAAGAAGCAATATTTCTCCACCGGGTATGGTTAAATCAAGAATTTTTTTAAAAATATTCTTTATGGAAATAAAAGAAACATCAACAACAGTAATGTCCGATCTATAGGGTAGTTTTTCTATATTAAGATTTCTTATATTTGTTCTTTCATAAACAATTACATCAGGAGATTTTCTAAGTTTCCAGGATAGCTGGCCGTATCCAACATCAATGCAGGTTACTTTTTCAGCTCCGCTTTTTAATAAAAAATCAGTAAATCCACCGGTTGAAGAACCTATGTCAACAGCTTTTTTACCTTTTGCATCAAGACCAAAATCCTTAAAGGCGCCCTCTAACTTTATACCTCCCCTGGATACATATAAATCTTCCGGTATTATCTCTACGGCAGAATCTTTTTCTACAAGTGTTCCGGGCTTTTCAATAATACTCCCATTAACCTTTACCTTTCCAGCCATTATTAGTGCCCGGGCTTTTTTCTCGGAAAGAACTAATTTTTTATCCAGCAAAATTTTTATTATTTCTTTCTTATCGTTTTTCTTTATATTCTTTATGCCTTTCTTGAAATTATAAAGTTTGCTATCCTGACCAGCCATTCATAATCTATGCTCATACTTTCTACTATAGAAATAGCTTTATTTATTTTTTCCTGTGCGATTTTCTTTGATTTTTCAATGCCCCATATAGCAGGAAAAGTATTTTTTTCCTGTAATTTATCCTTTCCAACTGTCTTTCCGGCTAAATTTTTATTGGAAGTTACATCAATAAGGTCATCGGTTATCTGAAAAGCAAGCCCCAGATTATCTGAATACTCGGTAAATTTATTAAGATAATTTTCGCTAACTCCACATAGAATAGCCCCACACCGGACCGAGGCTGTTATTAGTTTTCCTGTTTTATTCGTGTGCATATATTCAAGCTTTTTCTTACTTATTTTCTTCCCTGTAAAATAAACATCCACTACCTGACCCCCGGCCATTCCATCAGCACCCGTGGCATCCGATATTTCTTTTAAAACTCTCATTTTTATCCTGTCATCAGCCAGCTGATATTTTAAAATAATGTTGAATGCTTCCGCAAACAAAGTGTCCCCGGTAAGTATAGCTATGTCTTCACCAAATTTTTTATGGCATGAAGGTTTGCCCCTTCTAAAATCATCGTTGTCTATAGAAGGCAAATCATCGTGGATTAACGAATAAGTATGTATAAATTCAATGGCGCAGGCTGTTGGGAGCAGCATCCTATAATCCTTACCCAGACTTTTTGCAACCATCAGGCACAGAATTGGCCTTAGCCTTTTCCCTCCATTCTTTATGCTGTATTCAATTGCTCTTCTTAAAATATAGGGTATTTTCCTGTATTTACCTGCATAGTATTTTAAGCTATCGTTTATCTCCTTTAATAAAAATTCAGGATAAACCATATCATTATCATAAGAATTATTATTTTTACCGGGTGAAAACATATATTTATAAAGTATAATAAAGTATAAAAAAAATAAAATATAATTAATCTGCGGGCTTAATTCCGGTTTTGTTTATATTACTTAAAATCTTTCCAAGAACACCATTTACAAATTTAGGAGTATCCTCTTTTTGGCCCATAGTTTTAGCAATTTCAATTGCTTCGTCTACCGAAACTTTCAGAGGAATATCCTCTTCATAAAACATTTCATATATGGCCACTCTTAAAATATTCCTATCAATTATTGCTATCCTTTCAAGAGTCCAGTTCTCTACAACTTTTTTAATCATGTTATCTATATTCTTTTTATTTTTTTCTACTCCCCTTGAAAGTTTTAAAGTAAAATTATCATATTTTCTGCCTGAAATTAAATTATTTTCTATTATTTTATCTATATCTTTTCCCAGTAAATCCCTCTGATATAATAATATTACGGCGTTAATTCTGCTTTTTCTTCTTGGTATTTTAAGCATATCATAAAAAATATTCTGGTTTTTATCCACTTACCCTGATTATATATTCTCCTGTTCTGGTATCAATCTTTATTATGTCTCCGTTATTTATAAAGAGCGGGACCATAACTTTCGCTCCGGTTTCAATTTCTGCAGGTTTAAAGGTTGTACTTACTGTATCCCCTTTTACACCTGCCTCCGTTCTTATAACTCTTGCTTCTATAGAAATTGGAAGTTCAACTGAAATGGGTTTGCCCCTGTAAAATACGACCGTGATTTCCATATTTTCAAGTAAATAATCTTTTTGTTCTTCCAGCAATTTTTCTCCCAGCTGGGCCTGCTCATAGTTTCTGGTGTCCATAAAATTATAGAATTCATCCCTGTAGAGATACTGCATTTTTTTGTTTTCCAGTATGGCCTGCTCCATTTTCTCCCCGGCTCTGAATGTCTTATCTATAATAGCACCGGTGTTTAAGTCCTTTAATTTTGTCCTGACAAAAGCACCGCCTTTGCCGGGTTTTACATGCTGGAAATACAATATTTTGTACAGCTGTTCTTCATACAGTATTGTCATTCCATTCTTAAAGTCACCGGTACTTATCATTAATCAGCATCCTTACAAATTTCTTATTTTTTTAAATGTTTCCTTCTTTTATTTTGATAACACCCTATTTGTTATTTCCTATACTCCGGAACATTTAAAAATCAGCCATTATAAAAAACTCTTTTGTTGAACCATATAAAACTTCGCAAGCGTTCTTTTTTACAAGCAACATGTCTTCTATCCTCACACCGCCAAAATCTTCTATATAGATGCCCGGCTCTACGGTTATAATCATATTTTCTTTTAAGACTGTATTGCTTTCCGGATTTACTATCGGCTCTTCATGTATTTCAAGACCAACGCCATGTCCCAGGCCGTGACCAAAATTATTACCATAACCCTTTGAGCTTATAAAGTTCCTTGCCGTGCTGTCAAGCTCCCTGCAGGTAATTCCTTCCCTGCAAAATTTTATTGCCTTATACTGCGCCTCTAAAACTATATCATATATTTTTTTAAATTCATTACAAATTTTATTATTTCTGGTAAAAATAGTTCTTGTCATATCCGAACAGTAATTTGTATACCTGCAGCCAAAATCCATCAGCACGATACCGTCTTTTACCTTTATTTTTTGTGGTGAGTAATGAGGCATTGAAGAATTTTTATCATAGGCAACAATTATATCAAATGACTTTCCTATTGAATTATTTTTTACCATTAATTCTTCCAGACTAAAGGATAGTTCGACTTCGGAAAGGCTCTCAACCTTTTTAGCGCCATAATCCAGTATTTTATTAAAGGCATTATCGGTAATTTTGCAGGCATTTTTTATTTTAGAAATCTCTACTTCATCTTTAATAATTCTTAATTTCTCAACCAGACCGTCTTTAATTTTGAATTCCTTATTCTGCCGGGATAACATCTTTCCGAGATTCAATCCGTCTTTAAAACTGATATTTTTGCCCTCCAGGTTAACAGACTCAAAATTATAACCTTCAAGTATTTCTAAAAGCTTTTTAAATCTATCCCTGCGGTAAAACACAATATTTAAACTGTCGTTATCAATGGATTTTTTTGCCTGTTCAAGATAAAGGAAATTAGTAATAAGGTGTAATTTATTATCAGTTATAAGTAATAAACTACCCGAGTTTTTTCCATAAAACCCGGTCAAATAATAAATGTTTTCATCACTTAAAATAAGAAGATTTGAAAGATTTTCACTGCTTAAGATATTTTTTATGTTTTCAATTCTTGATTTAAATAAATCAGTCAATTTATACCGAAATTTCCCGTAAAACCAAACCTGTTTAATATTTTAATCAATTGCTTCCTGCCATTCTGCTCTGGTAATGACTATTTCCCCTCCACCCGGATCACTGCTGGGAAGCTCGGGAGGTAAACTATCTTTAATTCCCTGCTGGTAATAAATTTTGGCATTATAATAATCAGCATCAAGAAGGCCACCAGTAATCAACGTACCCTTTACAATGGCTGCATTTCCTCCCCCTCCCGCTATTTTTATATTGCCTTTTGCAATCCCTACCATATACATAAGCGGGGGCTGGTCATTAATATTACTTGCGACAATATAATCATATTCTCTCCATACATATGATTCAATAGTCCCATTTGATACCAGCACCAGGAGAGTACTTTCAGGAAAATCTTCCAGGGGGTCGGGCCAGAGCGTGGTAACTGTCTTGATATTTCCGGTGGTATATATAATGCCTTTACCCCTGTAATATATTTCATTGGTGCTGGGACCGCTTAATTCAGGAATCCACCACTCTTCAATTCCAATCTGTAAATTACCATCTACAATTATATTTCCATTAATTTCCAGTACATAGTCATCTCCCTCTTTCTCAAAACTGAGACTGTTTCCATATGTATCTTCATAGTTATAAGGTACGTTTTCATCACTCAGTGTAAGATTTCCATTAATAGGATCTGCAGAGTCCTGAACTTCAGAATAGTATTCATCAATAAGACTACTAACATCATACTGAGGGTCAACAAATGTATATGTCAGACTGTCATCCCTGGTGGCGTATATCGGGGCCCATGAATTTGGAGGCCAGGGGTTTATTGTCCCGTTACATGATAGAATAAGGTCTTCCCCCGATTCTCCTATACGGGGGCTGCCGCTGCTCATATCAATATCACCCATTACAATCATCGGGCTTACCAGCCCCTCGTCTATATAAGTCCCTCCGGACATGGTAAGGCTGCCTGCTATGTTAACCTGGCCACCCAGTATCTTTCCGCTGCCTCCCATTACCACATTTCCACCTACTGATAGAAATTCCTGCTTTACACTAACTGCATCTCCACTTATATATAAGTCACCTTTTACAATTATTGGCCCTTCGCTCTGGTCCTGGGATATACCGGAACCTGCGGTAATATTTAGATCTCCATCAGTATAAAAAGGCCCATCTACAGTCTTGAAGTCCCCGCTGGTAGTAGCTGATGTCGCTGTATATACATAGTCATAAATGTCAAGAGCGGGACCTGGATTTAAAACATTTATTTTTACTCTTACCATTCTTTCCATACCATCTTTGTCAACACCTGTAGAAGTAACATTGTATATAGTCAAGTCCCCATCAGACTGTGAGTCATATTCAACAGTAAAAGTTCCCTCTGAATTACCATTATCAATTATTTCTCCGGTATAGGGACTTGAGGGTAAAGTAACATCTTCTTCGGTATAATGTTTTTCAATATTCAAAAACATGTTTGATATGCCTGCCTCTGCGATATTTAGTGCCCTTAATTTTTTCCTGTCAAGTTCAACATAGTTAATGTCACGAAAAATATATCCAACCATAGCAGTGGTCAGCAATATTACTGCAAAACCCATTATTAAAATAAGTATGGTTATATTGCCTCTTTTTTCTTTTTTTAAATTTAATATTACTTTTATCATTTTAATCACTTTAAAAATATTATATAAAAAATAATTTATATTCTATTTCTCAGAGAAACAACAGTTTCAAGTTCCATTTTTCTCTGGGTATCTCCTCCGCTCTGGTCAATTTTCAGTTCAATTCCAATTAATTTTATATTTCCTAACTCTTCTGCACTAACAGGAGTGACAACTCCTCCTTCTGGAGTTCCTATATCTGTATAATAAGTAAATAGGTTATTATCAATTATATTGGTGGCTACAAATTTAGCAGGCTCTGTATCTATTTTCCTGTAAAGTTCATAATAACTACCTACAGCTGTTAAATAGTAATTTACTACCTCGTCATTCCCATCATCATCAACGTTGCTTGTAAAAATTATACTGTCTGCATATGCCTGAGTTATATCAGATGATTCCCTTAAGTCTTTGGTCAATCTGTATATAACAACCCTTGAGTCTATCATTGAAGTGGTTATATCAACAATATCTCTTGATGTATTTCCCGATAGGAGATATGTAGCCGAAACCATGCTTACAATAACGACAATAAGAAGAACTACCAGAAGCATCTCAATCATTGTAAAACCCTTATTATCTGTTATCTTTTTAAAAATTTTTCCTCGTAACTTAATCATTTAGTTTATCTCTTATATTTTTATTAAACTATTTATATAATTATAACTTCTTTCATTTACCCAAACTCCAAAAATAATTCTTATATAAATTAATTTAAATACCATTACCCTATGGACCAATTTCTATATGACCATTCTTAGAACTTGCTTTATAATAAATATACCAGTAACCGTCACTTTCTGGCGGTATATCATGTTGTGCCACCCATTTATTGGTATAATCCACACTATTAATTTCAAGAATTTTTAGATTCCATGAGTTTACATAGTGGCTCCAGTCACCGGGATCAGTTGAAAACCCGTCTGATTTCCAATAATATTCTCCTGCCCCATCATGCTCAAACGGTAAACTTATATAAGTATATTCTAATAATGTCGTAGCGTCTGCCTGAATAGATGGGTCTGACTCATTACTGCTGTTATCCACTGCTGTTACTCTGTAATAATACGTTGTTGTGGCAGTTAGTCCAGTATCAGAATACAAACTTGAAGTCGC
>Ga0307434_1000166_pt1 | contig 59721 bp, 58 predicted proteins | sample SalMarWE160220MG_FD_202156 | JGI IMG/M metagenome (GOLD analysis project Ga0307434, IMG submission 202156) | Salt marsh sediment microbial communities from the Plum Island Ecosystem LTER, Massachusetts, United States - WE1603-220 | ecosystem: Environmental > Aquatic > Marine > Intertidal zone >... | reverse complement strand
CAAGATAAATATTTAGAATCAGCAAAATTAGCTGGCGATTGGTTAATTACAATGCAAAGGGAGGACGGTGTAGTAAAACCTTATACAAGATATTCAGATGGAAGATGGGTTTTTGGCAAAAAAGAATCATTGCTTTACAATGGCCAGTGTCTTTCCGCATTTTCTAAACTTTATAATGTTACTAAAATTCAGAAGTATTATAACGCAGCCGAAAAGATCGCTAAGCGTTTTACCCAAAAATATGAAGATGCTGGAAGAAAATATATTGTTGGAGAATACAGGACAAAAAATCCAATATCAAATTCCTGGGTAGTAATGTCATTAATGGATTTCTACAAAACAAACCCTAATGATTATTATAAAAATATTGTGTTTGAATTAAGTTCCCAGATTATTTTTCGTCAGATGCAAGATGGCAGGATAGATGGCGCTTATTCAACAAGTGGAAATGGCTGGATAAGCGAAGTAATGACAGATACATATAGATTTTGTCTTGAGCAGGACCCTTCGACGTCCTCAGGGAAAGTCGATTGCGAGAAGTACAAAGAAACAGTGGTTGATATTATAAAATGGATTATTCAACGCACTTATTCAAAAGAAAACAGCTCTTTCTTAAAAAATCCAGAAATAGCATTAGGAGGTGTTTATTGGAATGAAGGGAATAAATACGTAAGAACTGACTCGGTTTGCCACGCCATAAACGGTTATACTAGGATAATAATGGCAAAGACATGGGAAGATTTGTAAAAATAATTTTATTAGGGTTTGTTCTTATTTTAACGGGATTTTTTATTGTATACGAAATTTATTTTGATGTTCAGAAAATTGAATCTATAAAAGTATCAAGTAAAACTGAAGAAAAATTAAACAAACTAAGCTTAGAGCAAAAAATTGGACAGTTGTTTATAATTGGCTTTGATGGAAAGTCCTTAAATTCAGACATTGAAAATTTAGTTAAAGAATTACATCCTGGCGGAATTCTCTTGCTTAAAAGAAATATTGAAGATGAAAATCAATTGAAAGAATTAATTGTTTCTCTTCAAGAGATTGCCTTAAAAGATACGGGATTACCATTATTTATCGCCGTTGATCAAGAAGGAGGATTAATTTCTCGGATTGAGTGGATAGAAAAAACTCCTCAATTTGAAATTAAAAACAACATACAGGCTTATCAGGTTGGTAAAGATAGAGGCACAGAACTTAGAGAATTAGGAATTAATCTTAATTTAGCGCCGCTTTTAGATATAAGTTTTTTTAATGATTTTATTTTTGAAAGATCTTTTCAAAAAGATTATGAAATAACCGGAGAATTGGCTAAATCATTAATTCAAGGTCAAAAAAAAGCCGGTGTGTTTACGGCAGTGAAGCATTTTCCTGGATATGGAGGAATTTCTTTTAACCCGGAAGAAAAACTGGCAAGATTAGAAAATATCCCAGAAGTTTCACAATTTCAAAAAGCGGCTGAAGTTTTTCCCGAAATGATAATGGCCTCAAATGTTATTTACAAAGGATTGTATGAAGAATACCCCTTTAGTTTTTCAAAAGAAGGAATCGGATTTTTAAAAAGCAATGTTCGAGGAAATTATCTTATTATTTCTGATGATTTGTCTCAGAACTCTTTGTTAAGTAAATTTTCTCTAAAAGAAATTATTACTTTGCCAATTAAAGCCGGGATAGATATTTTGATTTTTTCTGGTTGGCGAATGCCGGTAGTTAATGGCGTTTCAGCGCTTCGGGAAGCAATAGAAAGTGGCGATATTTCTGAACAAAGAATTGATCGGTCTGTCTTAAAGATTATTAAACTAAAACAACAAATTTCTATTTAGTGTATGCCCGGCAAGACTCGAACTAGCATCAATTTAGCGGAGCCAATTTGAGTCATATTCAAGGCGCGAGGAGTAAAGTGTGTTATTTACACACGAGCGACACAGTAACGTAGAAGATGGCTCAAATTGGCCCGCCCAAAGGGAAGCGAAATAATAGGCCAATTTCTTCGTTACTCCTCCTCGAAGTGTTATCTAACACTCCTTCGTCGTCGTGCCTCGAACTTGACCTATTCTTTCACTTCTAAAGTTGATGATAGTTCGAGTCTTGCCGGGCTTGCCCTCAATGCCAAAAATCTTTTAAATTGCTTTTAACCGTTAAAAAAGCAATCCCTGAAAATATAGCAATGACAAAAGCAATCAATAACGTAGAAAACCCGGAAGATTCAGTTATTGTACTAACAGCAGCAGCTCCTTTTTCAGTAAGAGAATTAGCTTCCGGAGATCCGTTCTCTGATTTTTTTTCTTCGGATTTTTGTTTGGGAGTTTGAGGGGTAGGCACAATATTTTTTGCTCCAGGAGTTAAATTTGTACTCCAGGCCCAACCTGATCCCGCCATAGCGGGATCTCGCTGTGGCGAGGTTGGTATTTTGTTATAGGATTGGCCCAGAGAAGCTTTTCCAAAATTTACTGAATCGGCAATTTTTCCATTAGGATTAAAAAGATTTAATCCATCGCTGCTATTGTTTAAGGTAATTTTAGTTTCAGGCCTCAAAAAAACCAAATATCCCAAAGCAGAGATTTTACTATTTAAAATATATGTTTTAGCGCTTCCCGTAGTGTCTTGAATTGTCCATCCAGACAAATCAACATCAAAATCATTTTGGTTAAAAATTTCAATCCATTCATTCTCCGCATCCGGTCCCTCGGGCGAAGGCAGAATTTCGTTAAAAACAACACCGGTGGGATAAGTTACAGCTTCAGTTGCCGGAGACCCGATCTCCGGCAGTTCTTGTTTTGGTTCTGGCTCCGGTGGGGACTGCTCGGGTTCGGGATCGGGCTCGGGTTTTGGTTCTAATTCTTCTTGAGGATATACCCAGGCTAATTCTTGGTCCTTGATTTTCTGTAAAATTATTTCTCCTATCCCTTTAACTTTGATTAAATCATCCAGAGAATTAAATGGTCTTGTTTCTATTATTCTTTGAGCCAGCGCAGGTCCGATACCGATTATTTTTTCCAGTTCCTCTGATGAAGCAGTATTAATATCTATTAAAGAAGCCCCTTGAGCAGCAAAAGGCAGAAATAGACAGAATATTATTAAGAATATCTTTAAAAGCATATTAGTTTAGTATAGCAAATATTATATAAAAGCCCGAGAAAAACCTTCGGGTTAATGACTGACCCTATTTCCCTACAGGGCGCACCTGCCCTGAAGAACTAAATGGTATAGAATCATTGATTGGAAGAGAATAAAAGAAGAAATGAATAGTTTAGTATTTGTTAACTTGAAAGAAATGGCAGTAGTTTAAAGAAATCAGACTATCTTTTATACCATCGGCTAAAATGAGAAAATTCTTGTATAAAAAAAGCCCCACGATGTTGTCGCAGGGCATTAAATACATTAATGTTTCGTTATTTCAGAAACCGTATTTGATTCATTGTAGCTCTGTTTTTGCATCGGGCGTTTAGGAAATTTAGGAATTACGATAGCTACCAAAATGCCAAGAATTACGATCAATTCCAAGACAGGTTTCGAAGGAATCCAGCAAAAACTATATTCGCTTTCTTTCATTTCTCATCTCCTTTCAGTTCTAGATAAGCGGCCGTACTCGAAAGAAAAAGCAATAAAAGGCCTAAGGCGATATTCATTTTTGTATACCATTTTTCTTGCCATCCTAATGCTTCCCCGAATATTACTGTGATAGGAACAGACAAAAAAAAGAATATGGCGTTTATTATAATCAACACTTTAATGATTTTTATTGTCTTTGTTTCCATATTACTATCCCTTCAAACCCTAAAAGATTATTATTGTTAATGTCCAACTTCCGAAATCACAATACTAAACCTTACATCCATTATTTAAATATGTCAAGCGGTTTTGTTCCGCCAGAACGAGAAAGTTCTTGTATAAAAAAAGCGTGATGATATTGATGTTTTCAATATATCACGCCTATTGTTGAGTCATCACTTAGATTGTTAATTTTTTTTCTCTTTTTCTAATAATTCCTGAACGAACAGAACGGTCTTAAATTTAATAGAGAACCCAGTTCTTATTCGATCTATTTTGACCACACCACGACTTTTTAATTTTTGCTTAAGTTTTTCTTGTTGGAGATCTGGTAATTTTCGGAACTTCGAAACATTTGGATTGTCGAGTGATATCAGTTCTTCAAATATTCCTCCAGAAATTTTTCTGTAAACTGGGCTTTCGCCTCTACCAACAAGAACAAAGATATCACCAACTGTTAAATATTTACCCTTCATTTTTTGTCTCCCTTTATCAGAAACCATATTTTCAAACAACAATTAACGATATCTTCATTATACATCCATTATTTAAATACGTCAAGTGATTTTGTTCCGCCAGAACGAGAAAGTTCTTGTATAAAAAAAGCACCATTAACTTGTTGTTAAGGTGCTCGAGATATCCTTTCGGGGCTTTTGGCAGAATGCAAAGATTGAAGCCCCCAATAAGACATATATGAACTTGTGAAAAACTTCACATAGAACAGGAGCATTGTCTAAAGGTGTATGCACGCCCAGAAATACATCTATTATTGAACAAATCGCATAGCCATAAATAGTCATCATAGTCAGTCTGTAAATCTTCATTTCTTATCTCCTTTCATTTATAAACTATATTTTCAAATGAACAATATTAAACCTTACACCAATTATTTAAATTAGTCAATAGTAGAGCCTATTTTTAAATATTTAGAGCATAAGGTAAAGATTATTATTTTCTAAGGACTTTTTCTCTGGGGAGAATATGAGTAGTTAGGAAGACGCTGAAATTCTTGGTTTGTTTGTAGGGACAATCCATTCGTTTTCTGCATCCGCACCTTCAGGCGAAGGTAGGATTTCATTTATTACTATGCCCGTTGGATAAACTATCGGGACGACTACTTGCGGAGGTGTTTCTGTTGGCAATGCATCAAGTGGCTCAGCCAGAGCCTCGCGGGGCGTTTCAGGGGGCGTTTCAATAGGTGTTTGGAGTATGGGTTGCATAGCTTGGTTTTCAACATAGGCTAATCCCTGTTCTTTTATTTTTTGCAGAGTTTTTTCTCCAATGCCTTTTACTCTTATTAAATCATCCAAAGAATTAAATGGTCTTGCTTCTATTATTCTTTGAGCCAGCGCAGGTCCGATACCGATTATTTCTTTCAATTCCTCTGATGGAGCGGTATTAATATCTATTGAAGAAGCCCCCGGTACGACAATAGGCAAGAATAAAAAGAAAGCAAAAAAAACAATAACTCCTGAAAATGTTTTGGAGGACATATTAATTTAGTATAGCAAATATTGTATAAAAGCCCGAGAAAAATCTCGGGAAATTTGCTCCCCCTGCTGGACGCGTTCAGAATTTTGGATTGGAAGAGAATAAAAGAGGAAATAAATAGTTGTAATATAAAATTTAAATAAGAAGTAAAAAAGAGGCTTTTAAAAAGCCTCTTTTATTTATTGTTGGTAATGAGACGTCTTGAATAAACCTATTTAATCATTCGGAACTGTTGCGAAGCAACTGAAATCATATTCCAGTAGTTTGCAGGCTGCCGCCAACTCGGGCAAGATGTTCTCTTGAGTGTGTTGACCATGGTTAGGTAGCCAGGATAATGTGGTATCCTTAGTTCTACCGTCGGGAATCTGAACAATTCCCATGGGCCAATGATCCAATTCGCCGTATACTTCTTGCCGTTTTTTCCAACTCAATGGCAAGATATTCATGGATGCAGTTTTCATCTTGTAGGTTGAACCTGCGCCATGTAAACGAAAGAGGGTTGTGTTTTTAGCAGGTTGCATATTTCCTTCAATGCAGCCACCTCCCTGGAGAAAATAGACTTTGCGATTTTGCGAGACAACGCGAATATCGCTATAATCACCAGGTGAATCTGTAAGGTAATCCAGAGCCAGTGCGCCTGAATTCAAAAGGACTAGCGTGTCTTCTTGAATACAATAGTGTCTGATGTCGTGGAAACCAACGGGCATCCGTTTACCGAACTTAATATAAAGAATGGCCTGTCCAAGCATTGAGCTAATTAAGGCCTCGCAGTCAGCTTCGGTAACATCAATAACCGGTTGATTCTTGCCCGGACTCATCGTGCTCATCATGAGACTTTCGGAGAGATCTGTCGCCACGATTGAGATTTGTTCCATCTGGCCCTGAGTACCCATGCCCATAGCTCCTTGCATATACCAGTCAAGCTTAACCAAATACATGCGCAGTGCTAAAAAAATCTCCTCTTCACACAAACCGCCACTTTCATAACAAAACTGGAGGTTAGAATTCTTGAGCCATTCGTAGGTTTCAAGTACCCGACGAATAGAAATTTCGGCCATAAGTTTCTGAAACTCGTTAGAGCCGACGAAAATCGGCGTAAGGCCAAGTTTCATAAACTCGTAAAGATTCGGCCAACCTTGATACATTGTCATACTTGCGACATTGACAAGAGGCACAATGCTTGCCGACTCTCTTAAGAGACGAATGGCATCTTTGGCGGTCCCTTCATGTTTGCCTGTGATTTCGACCTCGTCATTCGGAACACTCGGCTCATAAGAATGATTTAATACATTCTTTAGGTCGGAGCCAAATGCCATCCACCCTTCATCGGACTGATCAATAACAGTGAGACAATCGTAGGGCAATTGCATAATCTCAAAAGCAAGCACATTTGCTCTTTGCCCTACGTAACCCGGTGCCTTCTCTTTCATATTGCAAATGTTAATCGCTTGCAATTTACCGCTACGAATCATTTCTTGATTGGCGGTGAAAACAATACCGGCATGAGCAGGCCAATTCCAGCCAGTTGTAAGTACGACCAACTTATCACCATCCTGTGCTTTAGCAACAAGTTTTCGAGCAATCTTTGCCGCCATAAAGTGCGAGCACACGGTCTTTCCTTGATCGTGCAACCAGACAGGCTCAAGGTCATTTTTCCGAAGAGCTTTTTCAACCCTCGGAATAATTTTGGCGTGATCCGGCATCCAAAAAGCGTTAGCTGTCGGCCTACCATCACCGGGCGTTATCATAAATGCTTTTGACATGAGTGTTTCTCCTTTTATCTTCTTTCAAGATTTATGGTATTCCCGTCACTATGACAGAAAAAATTTACGACAAAAAAATACTAATCACGGCATCTTTAACCATTCTAATCTCATTGTATTTTATTCTCCTTCCTTGTTAAAAGATTGTTAAAGTGCTTCTTAATAGCACGATGCTATTTGATAACTAAATTTATAACAAATTTGCCTTTTTGTCAAACAAAAAAACTACTAACCCTTTAATCTAGTTTTTCTAAAGATAAAAAATCAAGCCCGAGTGGACTTGATTTTCATCTATCTGATTTTATTGAATCAATTCTTAAATGCGAGTTACGTTTGTTGCGTTGGGTCCTTTTTCAGAATCAGCTTTCTCAAAAGACACCCTGTCACCTACTTTTAACTCTTCGTAGGTTACGCCATTGAGTTCATTACCGTGAAAAAATAAATCTTTCTCTTCACCATCAACGGTAATAAATCCAAATCCTTTTTCTGTAAGAGTTTTAATTGTTCCTTCCATAGTTAGATATAAATTAATTTAATTAATGTTTTAAGGTTTTATCCTAAAGTTTAGCTTCCCGAATAAACTCGACTAAATTTTTATTAGGTAACTATCTTATGTAAACAAGATTAACATTTAAAAAACAATCAGTCAATCCAGACATAAAATCCCAAGAAAATATACCTCGGGAAATTAGCTCCGAGGGACGGACGACGGCTTGCCCTGAATTTATTGAAGGGTTAGAACCTGTTTGGCAAATTCCTTATTCTTAATCTGAATTTTGGCTGGTTTTTTTAAATATGCTAAAATAAAAAAACTTTATATGCAAAAAGCAACAGAAGTTAAAGATTTAATAAAGGACTACGGAAATTTTAGAGCCCTAAAAGGTATCTCTTTTGAAGTGAATCAAGGAGAGATTTTTGGCTTGATTGGTCCTAATGCTGCTGGAAAAACTACTGCTTTACGGGTTATTTCAACACTACTGCAAACTACTTCCGGAGAAGTAAAAGTGTTCGGCTATAATGTAATTAAAGAAGCAGACAAGGTTAGAGAGAGAATTAGCTATTTGCCGGAAGAAGCCGGTGCTTATAAGAATTTGTCAGGGAAAGCTTATTTGAAATTTATGGCTAGTTTTTATTCAACAAGCAACGAAGAAGAAATAGAAATAATGGAGAGGGGGATAGAATTAGCTAAACTTGGAAAACGTCTAAAAAATAAAGTAAGCACTTACAGTAAAGGAATGAGCAGAAGGTTGTTGCTCGCCAGAGCATTAATGATAAATCCTAAATTAGCTATTTTAGATGAGCCAACATCGGGCCTGGATGTGATAATTTCTCATGAAATAAGAAGAATAATAAAATATTTTACTAAAAAAGGAACAACGGTTTTGTTATCTTCCCATAATATGCTGGAGGTGGAATTCTTATGCGATAGAATTGCTTTGATAGATAAAGGGGTAATTGTAGAAACCGGCACCCCTCAAGGATTAAAAGAAAAATATAATGCTAAAAATATTGAAGAAGTATTTATTAACGCAATAAGATGAAAAACTTTTACAATATTCTCAAAAAAGAAATAAAGGAATTATTAACCAAACAAATGATATTGGGCTTGGTTTTTATGATAGTTATGTTCGGTATAATGGGTGGTTTTATAAAAGGTATGAGAGAAAAAGATGATGAACTAATAAATTTAGCGGTTTTAGATTTAGATAAATCCCAATACTCAGAAGACATTTTGGATAAATTATCAAAACAAAAAACTATAGAAATGGCAGAAATTACAGAAATTGATATTGAAAAAGCAATTGAGCAAGCAAAAGAAAAAGAGGCAAAAGTTCTTTTGGTAGTCCCGGAAAATTTTGAAGAAGATATTAAAATAAAAAAAAGGGTAGATTTAAAGATTTACTCCATAATAAAGGGGTTAAGCATAAAAGGAATGATTTCAGATGCAACAGTTAATGCAATAATAGGTTCTATTAACAGAGAAATATCAATAAATTTTATTCAAGAAGCTTTTCCTGATAAAAATCCAGAAGATATAATAAACCCTCTAAATATAAAAGAGTTTGTTGTAGTAAAAGACAAAATGACTTCTGGAAATTCTGCAATGATTGATGGTTTGGCTGTCTCTCAATCAATTATGATACCAATTATTTTAATGATGTTGATAATCTATGCAGGAGGAACAATAGTAACTTCAATGGTTTCAGAGAAAGAGAATAAAACCTTAGAAACATTGTTAACTTTACCAGTAAAGAGAATATCAATTGTTATTGGAAAAATGACCGGAGCAACAATAGTTGCTCTTTTAATGGCAGGTGTTTTTTTAGGAGGTTTTAGATATTATATGTCATCTGCAATACCAGCCATTCCTGGCAGTGAAACAATTCTTGAGGATTTAGGGTTAACGATGACTCCTTTGTCTTATATTCTCTTGGGAATCTCTTTATTCCTGGCAATTCTTATTGCCCTATCAATGTCTATGATATTGGGAATATTTGCCCAAAGCACAAAAAATGCCCACATTATGAATATGCCCATTGTTTTATTAGCAATGATTCCTTATTTTCTACTAATGTTTCAAGATGCAGAAATGCTTTCCATGCCGATGAAAATATTTTTATACGCTATACCTTTCGCTCATCCGATTATTGCCTCAAAAGCCCTCATATTTCAAAACTATCCAATTGTTCTCGGCGGAATAGCATATATGATTGTTTTTGCTGCAGTTACAATGTATATAGTAGTATGGTTGTTTAATACAGATAGGGTCTTAACAGCGAAATTCTCATTAAAGAAACTGAGAATAAAAAAACTGAAACGAAAGTAAGAGGACAGCAATTTTAACAGTTGGTAAATTCAAAAAACACCCATTAATTTGAGTGTTTTACATACGGCTCCGAGGAACGGATGATGTGAGAACCTGTTTTATGGATTAAATCGGTTCAAGAATTGTTGATTTAATAAAAAAGCCCTCTCTTAATTCTGTAGAGTGGGCCTTTATTTTTTTACAAGATAAACTGCTAGACAATGGCAATAACTGCTTCCATTGCAAACGATATCTCATAAGTAAAAACGAACTTTTCTGTCAGAGGAACCGCATTTTCAGGAATATCTCTTTTCTTATCTCTTTTCTTTAAAGATAGCAAGAAATTCTTCCGTAGTTGAAATTACTTCATCAATTTCATCAGTCGTTATAATCTGCATCTGCGACTCTATAAGGTCTTGTAATTCTCCTTTCATTTGTTGAGCAAGATGAGCAAGTACTGATGAGGTAATTTTCGTAATTCCGCAATCATCTTCTCCTTTGAATATTTTTCCTTCACTCCTTATTTTTTTTAACTTTTTAAGGAGCTTCCCAGAAAAACAGAGGGAGAAACCATTTATTACATCTCGTTGCATCATTTTATATTTCCTTTCATTCTGGAATTTTAGTAAAACAAATTGTGGAATAACAATACTAAATCATAAATCCATTATTTAAATATGTCAAGATTTAAAAAAAGAGGGCTATTAACCCTCTAAAATCAGCTCCGGGGGACGGACGATGTTAGAACTTGGTTTTTGACTAATTTAAGGCAAAAAGAGAAAGTTCTTGTATAAAAAAAAGCCCTAATGCATAAATATATACACATAAGGGCGTTTGTTGTAGAAAGAGCTTCCTTAAAGAATCACTTTAGCCAAAGCCATCTATCAAACTGAATCCTTGGCTCATTGCGTCGGGCCATCTTCCGTAACAACCATTCGCAAGCTGTTATAAGAAATACGAAGGTGATTGAAAATGCAATTACAAGAATGATACTGGCAAGATTCGTTTCCTCAAACATATCCACTGAAATAATCCCCGCGAATTCAAGTAGATACAGGATTGGCCCTGCGACACCAAAGAAAAGAAATCCGTAAGCTGCTCCAACACTAAAAGAAAATGAAAAGTAAGGTTCTAATTTCTTACCTTCCTTGACGTCATCCCTGTAGTAACCTACGGCATCGCGACTGCCGAGGTAGAGCCATAAGATAGTTAATAAGCTCACAATAATCGACATAGAAAATACAAAAATACCATCCATCTTTTATCTCCTTTCATTTCAATTAAATGTTGTAACCCAAACCTTAGTTGTAGGATCAGATCTCTTAACAGAACACTCGACTTTCGCATCGGGATAAAGCTGACAAACGCTTACAGAGATAAATTGAGCAAGTTGCTCACGAACTTCCATATCATTCTTAAGTATGATAGGCAAGCCGTCAATTTCAATAATAATTTCTTGTCCCAATCCATACTTCATAAGATCTCCTGGAAAGAGACAAACCATATCGTTTTCGTCTTTGGCTTCTGTCTCAGGAACAGATACTACGCTTTTCACAATCGCTTGATGAAGAGAATTCAAATCCTCTTCGCTCTGATCGATTGGAAGACACCATACTTTAATCTTTATCATTATAATATCCTTTCAGTATTAACTTTTCAAATAACTGTTTTTAAACAACTTCTTAAACTACGATAACATTAGCACGAATAATCACAGATGTCAAGGATTTTAAACAAAAAAAGGGCTATTAACTCTCGAAACGTAGCTCCGGGGGACGGACGACGTTAGAACCTGTTTTAGTATATAGTTAACTATATACTAAAAGGGCAAACCATTTGGGTCTACCCTTTAAGGTGCCAAGAACTTAAACTCGTTCACAGCAAGAAGCAAAGCCTCGTTTGTTAATATTGTCACGAATATTATCCTGATGAAGATTTGGTCTGGTATCAACCTTAGAAAAATGAATAAACGGCGTTCCAGTGTTATCATAACAAGAACCCGCACAACTCATGCAGTGACGCAAAGGAAGTGTACCAACTTGATGAATCCAAAAGCTAATTCCTTCATCGACAGTAAGATTATAAACGACCTTTGTCTCTTTCGAAAAATTCTGGGCTTCCTTCTTCCTTATATTTAATATGAAATAAGGATCAGTGGGTAGGTCGACATCATAATCAGTCAGTTTTTCCTGATCAAGAAAGTTATAACCTCTCATGTGATTATAAACAATCATGCTCATAAGTTTGTCTACTTTAACCATAGATCGTGGAATTACTGGCACAAATGGAAACCAGTCTTTTGGTACTTTTCTCTTCATAATTATGTCGACAATTTCTTTCTTTCTTCTGATGAATTCATCAATAATGTTGCTTATATCAACAAGATGTTTACTTCGTCGTCTGAGGACTTCCATTTGAGCATCAAACAGGCGAATCATTGGAATTTCGGGATAAGTCTTCTTCATGGCTTCTCCCACTGCTGTTTCAGCACTCCCCAGATTACAATTCTGGAATATAGCTACTAATTTAGTTACTAAACTATCTGTCATGGTAAAATCTCCTTTATTCAGAAACCATATTTTCAAAGAACAATATTACATTATACACCCATCATCTAAATATGTCAAACAAAAAAGGGGCTATTAACCCTCTAATCGTAGATCCGCCTACAGGACGCATTTAGAGAAAATGGGGTCAGGAGCGGTTTCTGGGTCTTCCCGACCCTCTTAATGTAGATCTAAGATTAAATCTATCTATCATCTTATTCGTCCAATCATTAGATCCATACGGCTTACTTTTGTTTACACTATGCCTTAAAGAATCTAATTCTTGATTCTCTTTTTCGTCTGCTCGAATATTAACTAAATCTATATAATTTTTTGGCGTATCAATTGACCATTCGTCTAAAAGTTTTTTCTGTTTCTCATTGCCTTGTTCTCTTCTCCACAGACTTGACCATTTCCAATCTTCAGCTTTTTGGACTAGCTTGGCTCTTAAGGGATTTCTTTCTATGTATTTAAATAATTGTAATAAATGTTCATCTTCTTGGACTAGAAATGATTTATATCTTCCTTGATAAAGATGACCTGATCCTATTGTTTTATGTTGAGAGTGCCATCTTTGAGTGTGAGTCATAGAAAGCCATCTCATAAATAATTGAAGGCTTCCGTCTTTTTTAGGATACAATACAAGATGCCAGTGATTCGGCATAACGCAGTAGGAAAGTATCCTCATTTCAAACTTCTCTTTTGCTTGTTCTAATACTTTTTCAAAAAGTGTATAACCTTTATCTTCGTCAAATATCTGCATCCGTGCGTTAGCACGATTTATGACATGATAAACCATATCTGAAATATCTATTCTATTTGTTCTTGGCATTAGTTAATTATATCATAATCCATACTAATAAAAAACCGCTCCTGACCCCATTTTCCTCACAGGGAAACGGTATCTAAGCAAGACCGTTATACTCTCTGGCAACGTTGCGAAAACTTAATTTTAGATATTCTCAAAAATATCTTAGAAGCAAGTCATTTATTAAAAGCAGATAAACTTCCTGTGCTGGAACAAACCAGTCTTAAATTAAATCTGTTGCGAGTATTCCTGCGTTTGTGCAAAGAAGTAAAAGCAATTGATAATAAGAAATACGTTCTTTTACAAGAAAAAATTGATGAAATAGGCAGAATGCTTGGGGGATGGATTAAATCAACAAAAGAATAACTGAACAATAAACGAAATACTCCCCCGAATAAGGAGAGTATTAAAACTTCGGACAGAGAAAGAAGTTCCGAGCGGACGAGACACCGATGTTGTCGTTGCGGTTGTCATCCCAGTAGTTGTTGACATTGAGACCATTCGAATCGAAGTTGCCGACATTAACACGGTTGCCATCCGAATTCACATTATTTGCCTATCTTCGTCCCTGTCACTGGAAATAGAGGTTTACCGCCTTAAAAGACCTATATCCTCTCATTCCTGTATTTTATTCGGGAGCAGCTCTGAAATAAATCCAGAACATCTCCTCTAAAGACAAGCAAGAAGTTCAATCTCCATCTTTTATCGCACGCTACCGTTATCCGTAAACAACGATACTCTGGCAATATCTCAAAGATGAGACGCCCGCGAGGTTAAACCGTAACCTAACCTTCATTAGCAGACATTTGTATTTTATAGAATATTTTAGGAAAAGAAAAGAGCCTCCTGCGAAAAATATCGCCGAAGGCTCAAGGACTCAAGAGAATCGAACTCTCAAGTTTTCAAGGTTCAGAACTTCCGAGCGGACGAGACACCGACGCCGTCGCTGCGGTTGCCATCCCAGTAGTCGTTGACATCGAGACCATCCGAATCGAAGTCGCCGACATCAACACGGTGGCCATCCGAATCCACAGATGACGTGCGAACATAGATGTGCTCGAACAGACGTTCGCCAGTGGCCAGGTAATGACCGATGATGGCATAAACCATCACTTGAGCGGTCGGGACTTCGTCCTCTTCGCCGATAAGAGCCAGTTGCTCTTCCCAGTTCTTTGAGGTTGAATTGTCCACTGGTGTCTTGCGAACCAGTTGCCAGCTTGCCTCTCCGCATTCCTTGGCGAATGACTCCTTGTTATACCACGACTGGTCGTAGAACAACTTGGAATCCGCTTTCCCGCGAATCTCGAGAACCGAGAGCGGAAAGACTGCCACCAGAACGTGCGTGTCCTTTGCCTTTTGGAGTACCTCTTCAGAGAAAGGAATCTCCGACAAAGCAAGGGTTTGCTGGCGGGTCGGGTTAATCCCGAAATGCTGGATGGCTTCCTCGACACCGAACATGTTCTTGCCCATGATTTCACGGGCGCGCTTCTGACTGGTTGTCGGCTCAAAGCCGCCGTTCTGAATGAACTTCACCACTTTCGCAGCGAGTTCGTTGCCCTTCGAGTCAATAACTTTCTGGGCAAGGGGTTCTGTGAGACCTGCGGTCTCCAATTTCAGTAGGAGCTCATGCTCCTTGTGCACCGACAGGGTGCGGCTCACCATAGTTTTCATGGCATACCTCCTATCTTTTATTTCCGATTCGTTCGGATTTACGGCTTATCTCTCCATGAGACGAGCATTTCAGAAATCAGTTAAACTGATGTCCAAAATGCTCATCTCATAGTGTTCTGAACCATGTTTAAAAGAACTATTTACAACACCATTATTATAGCAAATTGTCAAAAAAAGTCAAGGTTTTAAAGTAATGCACTCTATCCGCTTGACTTACTGTTTGGTAGCCACATACTTCGTATTGAAGAAAAGGTCTAAAAATTAAATAAAACAACATTAATATGAATCAACAATTAAACCAAAAAATTAAATACTTCCTCTATGCTCGCAAGTCATCTGAAGCGGAAGACCGCCAGGTCGCTTCTATTGGCTCGCAGATAGACGAACTGACCAAGCTCGCCAAAAAGGAAGACTTGGAAATAGCAAACACGTTCTCTGAATCCCAGTCTGCTAAAGAACCTGGACGTCTTTTGTTTAACGAAATGATAGACAAAATCCACAAGAAAGAAATCCAGGGCATTATTTGCTGGAAATTGGACAGATTGGCTCGAAACCCTGTTGACGGTGGACAAATTAACTGGATGCTCCAGCAAGGAATTATAAGGCACATACAGACCTATGAGAGAAGCTACTACCCCACTGACAATGTTTTAATGATGTCTGTGGAGTTTGGCATGGCAAACCAATTTATAAGGGACTTGAGTCAGAATACGAAACGAGGGCTAAGAGCCAAAGCAGACAGAGGCTGGTATCCGACATTTGCCACGCTGGGCTATATACACAATCCCGTAAAGAGAAAGGGCGAGAAAGAAGTCATCAAAGACCCAGAAAGATTTGATTTGACCAGAAAGATGTTTGACCTAATGCTGACTGGCAATTACTATCCGCCAAAGATATTGGAAATAGCCGCTGACAAATGGGGCTTAAGAAACAGAAAAGGCAAAAAGATTGCCCGAAGCAGTATTTACCGAATCTTTTACGACCCTTTCTATTACGGGATGTTTGAATATCCAAAAGGAAGCGGAAATTGGCATCAAGGCAAGCACGAACCAATGATAACCGAAGAAGAACACAATCGCATTCAATCTTTGCTCGGCAGAGAAGGAAAATCCTGCCCTCGAAAACACAGCTTCACCTTCAGGGGGCTGATGCGTTGCGGGGAGTGCGGAGCAATGATTACAGCCGAGAAAAGAATAAAAAAGCAAAAGAACGGAAACATCCATAAATACGTCTACTACCATTGCACTAAAAGAAGAAAACCTAACTGCTCCCAGGGATGCATTGAGGAAGATGAATTAAAAGAACAGATTCTTCAAACCTTGCAAAAAGTAGAGATACCGTCTGAATTTCACAACTGGGCATTGGATGAGCTTAAACTGGAGATTGAAAAAGAAAGCACAGACAGGAATAAAATCTTAACTAACCAGCAAAAAGCGTATAACGATTGTCTGGCTGAAATAGACGGAGTAATCAGCATGCGAGCCAAAAAAGAACTGGATGAAGAAAACTACAAAAGAAGAATAACCGCTCTCACTAAAGAGAAAGCCCGCTTTAAAGAACTACTTCAGGACACTGACAACAGGGTCAACAAGCAAATTGAGAAAGCGGAAAAGACCTTTGCCTTTGCCCGAGACGCCAGAAAAGAGTTCCAGACCAACGACCCAGACAAGCAAAGGAAGCTTCTTTCCGATTTAGGTTCGAACCTCCTATTAAAAGACAAAATACTCTCAATTTCAACGGAAAAACCCCTTCTTCAGATAGAAAGGGCTGTTCCAGAGGTCAGAGCTATACATAACAAGGTTCGAACCTCTAAAAATGGCGAAAATGAACGGAATTTGAGAGTTTTATACGCTCAAAGTCCGACGTTGCTCCGGCGGCGGGACTCGAACTTCTGAAGTTAGGTTCTTGCTAAATCCTTTTTCTTGCTTTGTTGAAAAGAATTAAAACTTACCCGGGGTAAATTTTTAGGACTTAGATTAAGTATTGGGATTTTTTATACGGAATCTTGAGATGTTGATAGCCAACTTTGGTAACGGTTCGGCCGCGGGGGGTTCTTTCAATAAAGCCAAGCTGCATTAAGTATGGTTCATAAATATCTAAAATCGTATCTTCTTCTTCTGAGGTAGCGGCAGATAATGTCTGAAGACCAACAGGACCTCCTTCAAATTTTTTAATGATTGTTTCCAGAATTTTTCTATCTCCTGATTCAAGGCCAAGTTCGTCAATCTCTAAAAATCCTAAGGTCTTTTCAGCAATATCTTTTGTAATTACTCCTTTTCCTTCAACTTGGGCAAAATCCCTGACCCTTTTGAGGAGCCGATTAGCTACTCTTGGAGTGAAGCGGGAACATTGAGCGATGATTTTAATCGCCTCTGGCTCTATCTCTATTCTCAATAGATTGCTTGATCTTTGAATAATCTTTTCAATATCTTCTTTTTTGTAGAAATTAAGCTGGAAGGTTGCTCCGAAGCGATTTCTTAAAGGGGCAGACAACAAAGCCAGGCGGGTAGTAGCTCCGATTAGAGTAAAACGAGGTAATTTTAGTTCCATGGTTCTTGCCATTGGTCCTTTGCCTAAGATAAGATTCAGCTTAAAGTCTTCTAAGGCTGGATAAAGGAATTCCTCTACTAGGTGATTCATTCTGTGACATTCATCCACAAATAAAACATCTCCTTCGTTTAAATTAGTTAGAATTGCAGCTAAGTCCCCAACTTTTTCAATAACAGGACCTGCAATTACCCGGATTTTTGTTCCCAGTTCTTTGGCAATAATATGCGATATAGTAGTTTTCCCAAGTCCGCTTCCACCATAAAAAAGCAGGTGTTCTATTGGTTCACCTCTTTTTTTGGCTGCTTCAATAATTATCTGAATATTCTTTTTTACTTTTTCCTGGCCAATATAACTTTCCCAAGTTTTCGGTCTTAAAGTTAAATCAAGAGTTTTGTCTTCTTCGGTTAGTTTTGGCGAAAAAGGCCTTGAAGGGCTTGACAAACTTTCCATAAAGTATTAAAATAATAGATTAAAGAATTAAAAATAGGTCTAGGGCTGGGGGGGTCGGAATTCTCTGCAGATGGGTAATCTGGCGAGAGCGAGATTATGCCTCGGGAAAATTTTGAGCTTTTGTTCCTATAACTAAGTTAACCCTCAGCCCCAGGCCTATTTTTATTTACCCTCACACCTCGCTTAGTGGGGTAGTGATGGGTTTTACTCGGCGGTTACTCTTTCTATTTCTTCAATAGTGGTAATTCCTTCCAGAATTTTTATAAATCCGTCCCGGCGCATTAAGATCATTCCCTTTTTTATTGCTAATTCTCTCATAGCGACAATAGAAGGAGAGGTTAATATAAACCTCTCCATTTCATCATCAATTAAAAAAAACTCAAAAATGCCAATTCTTCCTTGATACCCGGTGAAATTACACTCCTTACAACCCTTGGCTTTAGGGATTTTTAATTCCGGCGTCAACTCCGGAATTTTAATTTCTGGAGGAAAATTTTTTAGGGCTTTTTTTGTTTTGGCTAATTCTTCTGGCGAGATTTTTTTGAATTCCACGCATTTTTTACAGGTCTTTCTTATTAATCTTTGGGCAATTGCTATATTTATTGCCGGGGCAATATTAACTGGTTTTTCTCCTATAGCTTGAAGTCGGGCTATGGTGCCGGCGGCATCATTGGTGTGAAGAGTAGATAAGACCAAATGCCCGGTTAAAGCGGCCTGAAGGGCAATTTTAGCAGTTTCCAGATCTCTAATTTCTCCTACTAAAATCACATCAGGGTCTTGCCTCATTATTGACCTAAGGCCGTTGGCAAAATCATAACCTTTTTTGGGGTCAACCTGGGTTTGAGAGATTCCTTCTAAATGGTATTCAATCGGGTCTTCAATGGTGATGATTTTAACTTCGGGCTTGTTAAGTTTTTTTAAAACAGCATAGAGGGTTGTTGTTTTTCCTGAGCCGGTGGGACCGGTAATAATAATCATTCCGTGAGGTTTTTTAATCTCTTTATTAAATACCTCTGTTAAATCCCTTCTTAGGCCAAGTGCTTCCACGTCAATTAAACTCTTTGGGTTTAGAATTCTTAGGACAACTGATTCTCCGTATTCGGCAGGAAGAGCTGATGCTCTGATTTCAATTGGGTTTTCCTTTATTAAAATAGAAAAACGGCCATCTTGGGGCCGGTCGGTCACGTTTAGTTTAAGTTTAGAAAGAAGTTTTATGCGAGAAACAAGGGCTTTATATATTTTTAACTCAAAAAGTATAACATCTTGCAAAACCCCATCAACCCTGACCCTAATCTTTGCTTTTTCTTCTTCAGGTTCAATATGGATATCAGAAGAATCTAAATTTATTGCTCCGGCTAAAATAATTTCTAAAAGCTTGGTTACATTTTTTTCCAAAGATGCCTCAATTTTTTCTTTGAAAGCAGAAATATTCTTAACTTTTTCCTGAATGTCTTTGATTATATCCTGAGAGATTTTAACTTCCCCGGTTATTTTTTTTGCCTGCTCCATGTTATGATATATTAACATGAAAAAAGAAAATATTACAAGCAGTTCCATTCAAACAAAGAAATTGGGTGAGAGATTTGCCAAAGAAATTTTGGAGAAAAAACCCAAGAAAACAGCTTTCGTTGTTGGATTGGAAGGGGAGCTGGGAGGAGGAAAGACAACTTTTTTACAGGGATTCGCTAAAGGATTGGGTGTTAAAGAGAAAGTTCTCAGTCCAACCTTTGTGATAATGAAGAAATTTAACAATTTTTATCATATTGATTGTTATCGGATTGAGAAATCAAAAGAATTATTAGATTTGGGTTTTAAAGAAATTGTCTCTAATCCTAAAAACATTATTGCTGTTGAATGGGCAGACCGCATCCGAAAAATAATGCCAAGAGATTCTATTTGGATTAAGTTTGATTTTATAGACAGGAATACAAGGAGAATGATATATAAAATATCCGCAGCTGTTGACAAAGGATAAGTAATTATGGTGTAATTAAGGCAGAAAATAGTACTTTAAATTATTGACAAGTCTGCGGCCCTGTGTGTTACAGGGTGAAGGGCAAGTCAAAAAAATTGAAAGGGTAAAACAATGAGTAACCAGAAAGAAAAAGCAATGATTGTTAGAGGAGCAGGTTTGTTGACTAGTATTTTCTCTAACCTGCAGAAAAAAGTAGAAGAATTTGGTGGTAGCGAAAAAGATATTCATCGTTTGACTACACCAGAAGGCGAGGAAACAATAGGCAAAATGGCCCAAATCATCGTTGACGATGGCCGGAAAAAAAGAATCAGTTTTCCGGTAACGGTTGACAGCAGCCAAACACTTCAGCAGATGACTGGCGCCTATCCGTATACGTATATAAATAGCGATGTCACCTTGGAGCATTTTCCTATGAAGGGGCAGGGTAAGAGACAGATAGAAGTCACTTTGTTCCATTTTAACAGGCTAATCTCATCTGATAATGCTATTGCTGAAATGGCAAAAGAAGGCTTTCGTCCCGCTGAACCCGAAGAACTCATTAATTTGAGCGCGCAGCATCCGGGTCAGGATTTACAAAAAGAACTTCCTATAATGGCCATTAGTTCTCCTTGGCAGTACCCGAACGGCCCTCAGTACGTAGTCTGTCTGATCAGGCGCGATGCGGGGCGTGGTTTGGAACTCCATTGGGTCGAGGACGATTTGCATGTGGGCTGGCATTTCGCTGCTGTGTACAAGTAAGTTCTTGGGTACTTAGATCCCTAAATATTTTTTTGATTTTTGGATTATTGGTCCGAACAACAAAAATCCTTTGCGAAAAACTTCTCGCAAAGGATTTTTTATTTTTGGAAATTTTGTGGTAAAATGGGAAAATGGCAGAGGAAAAGAAAGAAAACAAAAAGAGATTGATTGTTATTGATGGGAATGCGGTGGTTCATCGAGCATTTCATGCTTTGCCGCCTTTAACTACTAAAAAAGGGGAATTAGTCAATGCTATTTATGGATTTTTATTGGTTTTCTTTAAAGCAATTAAAGAATTTCAGCCAGATTTTGTTGCAGCTACTTTTGATTTCCCTGGTCCTACTTTCCGTCACAAAAAATACAAACCTTATAAAGCTCAACGAGAGAGGGCGCCGGAGGAACTTTATCAGCAAATTCCCAAGGTAAAAGAAGTTTTAAAAAGTTTTAACGTCCAAATTTTTGAAAAAAAAGGTTTTGAGGCAGATGACCTTATAGGCACTATTTCTAAAAAAGCTCCTCAAAAACAGATTTTTTCTAAAATTGAAACGATTATTTTGACCGGGGACTTAGATGCTTTGCAATTAGTTGACAAGAATACTAAAGTTTATGCTTTAAGAAAAGGTGTTAAAGATGCTATTTTGTATGACAAAGAAAAAGTTAAAGAAAAATATGATGGATTAACCCCTGAGCAGCTAATTGATTTTAAGGCCTTGCGAGGAGACCCTTCAGATAATATTCCCGGAGTCCTGGGAGTTGGAGAGAAGACAGCGATTGCCTTAATTAAAGAATTCGGAACATCGGAAAATCTTTACGAAGAATTAAAGGAAAATAGTGAAAAGGCGAAGAAAATAAAACAATCTTTAAGAAAAAAACTCTTAGATTGCAAAAAACAGGCCTTTGTTTCAAAAATGTTAGCCGAAATAAAATTAGATGTGCCGATTGAATTTGATTTAGGGAAATGCCGATGGGGAAAATATGATAAAGAAAAAGTCACTCAACTTTTTAAGAATTACGAATTTCAGACCTTAATTTCTCGTCTGCCGGAAAAAAAGAATGAGAATAAGGACAAAACCATTAAAAATAATCTAAAATTATGGTAAAATAAATAATGTTTTGGAAGAGAAAAAATAAGAAAAAAAAATCTTTTAGGGACATTAAAGATATTAAAGATATCAGAGAGGTCGGAGATGATACAATAATCACTAATTATCTTACTGATGGACTTTTGGTTTTTGATAAAAACAGTAGACTCTTCTTAGTTAATCCTCAAGCCGAAAGACTTCTTGAGGTTAGAAAAGAAAAGATATTAGGAAAGTCAATTTTGGAGTTAAATCGTTTCCCAAGCTTTAAGCCCCTTGTGTCTCTTTTAGGAGGAGAGATAAGAAGGTTTTTTAGAGAAGAACTTCAAATTAGAGTAAATTTTATTTTAGAGATAACCACTGTGCCGATGACAGCTGAAGAAAAGAAAATTAGCACTTTAGTTATTTTACATAATGTTACTCGGGAAAAATTAGCGGATAGAATGAAAAGTGAATTTGTTACCTTAGCGGCCCATCAATTGCGGACCCCGAGTTCAGGTGTAAAATGGTCTCTCCAGATTCTATTGGACGGAGATTTGGGAAAGTTGAATGAAAAACAAAGAAAGATTGTTGAAGAGGCCTATAAAGCAAACGATAAAATGATTAGGATGGTTAGAGATCTTTTAAATGTGGCTCAGATTGAAGAGGGAAAATATCTTTCTAAAATAGTTCTCTCAAGCATTGAAGATATAATTCAATCCATAATAGACGACCATAAGGAAGAGATGGAAAAAAGGAAACTCAAATTTGAATTTAAAAAACCAAAAGAACAATTGCCTAAACTTATGTTAGATGTTGAAAAAATGGAAATTGCTATTAAGAATATTTTTGACAATGCTCTAAAGTATACCCTTCCCGGAGGCAAGATTTCAATTTCTCTAAAAAGAGATGAGAAAGAAATAGAAATTCAGATTCAAGACACCGGAGTGGGAATTCCTCAAGAGCAGCAAGGGAAAGTATTTACTAAATTCTTTCGAGGCGATAATGTAATAAAAATAGAGACCGAGGGGACCGGACTCGGACTTTTTATGTCCAAGAATATTATTGAGGCTCATGGAGGAAGGATTTGGTTTGAATCCAGGGAAGGGAAGGGTTCAAGTTTCTACTTTACTATTCCAATAAAAGAAAGATTTGGCGAGTTTCTAACTGAGAAGTTTTATTAACCCCATTAGGAACCTGTCTATATAGCACAGAGTTTTATAAAATCAAAGAGTATGATATACTAAAATTAGTTGCCGAAGGTTTTTAACAGGGTTAACATTTGAGTTTGTATTTATTTTATAAACAATGTAAAATGAAGATATGCTTCGCTAATGCATTAACATATAATCTTAATTAAAACAATATGGCTAAAAAAATTTTAATAATTGAAGACGATAAGTTTCTTCGGGAGTTAATTGCTCAGAAACTTATAAAAGAAGGTTATAATATTGTTGAAGCAGTGGATGGAGAGAAAGGAATAAAAAGCGTTAAGGACGAGAAGCCAGATTTAGTTTTGCTTGACCTTATTTTGCCGGGGATAGACGGATTTGAAGTTTTATCTAAAATAAAAGAAGACCCGGTTTTATCTCAAGTTCCAGTGATTATTTTGTCAAACCTCGGACAGAAAGATGATATAGAAAGGGGGCTAAAAATTGGAGCAGCTGATTATTTAATTAAAGCTCACTTTACCCCTGGAGAAATAGTTGAAAAGGTTAAAACTATCTTGAAATAAACTCTTAAAACTTGAAACATTTATCTTTGAAAATTTCAGGTTTTATGTTTTAAGAAATTATGCCGGAACTTCCTGAAGTAGAAACAACGGTAAAAGATTTACAAACAAAGGTCCTGTCAAGGACCTTTGTTGATGTGTGGACGGATACTAAAAAAATAGTCAAGAAACCAAAAGATTTTGAGGAATTCAGAAAGCAGCTTAAAAGTAAAAAGATTCAAAAAATTTGGCGGAGAGGAAAGAATATTATTTTTGAACTCTCTGAAGATTATTCTCTTTTAATTCATCAGAAATTAACCGGTCATTTGCTTTATGGAGAATGGAAAAAGGATAGAGTAAATACATATATTCATTTAAAATTTTTTTTAGATAACGGAGAAATATTAGCTCTTTCTGACCTGAGAAAGTTTGCCAAAGTTGAGTTGTGGAAAACTGAGGAATTATTAGAAGAATTAGAAAAATTAGGACTCGAGCCTTTAGCGAAAGATTTTGCCTTTGAAAAATTTAAAGAAGTTTTAAAAGATAAAAGAGGAAAAGTAAAACAGGTTTTAATGGACCAAAAAGTTATTGCCGGGATTGGGAATATTTATGCAAGCGAAATATTATGGGAAGCAAAGATTAATCCTTTTAAGGGTGTTTTAAAATTATCTGACGAAGAATTAAAAAAAATTTACCAAGCAATTGGAAAAATTTTAAAAAAAGCAGTTAAAGCTAAGGGAGAAAGTATTTCTGATTTTAGAAGAATTTCTGGAGAAAAAGGTGGTTTCGATCCTTTTAGAAAAGTTTATCAGAAAGAAGGAGAAAAATGTCCTCGTTGTGGAGCAAAGATTAAAAGAACAAAAATTGCCGGCCGCAGCACCTACTTTTGTCCTACTTGTCAAAAAACCTGAATCCGTAGAGACCGGGCTTCTACGGATTCAGGAACTTTTATGCCATATAGAAAACAACAATTTATTAATGAAGAAATTTATCACATTGTGACAAAGGGGATTGATAATAACTTAATTTTTAAAAATATTGACGATTATTACCGTGGGATTTTTTCTATTTACGAATTTAATACCACAAAACTAGTTACAATTCAAAAAAGACGGGAAATTCGTGTCGCTATCAAAAATAAAATCCGTAGAGGCCGGGCCTCTACGGATTTTATTGATGAAAGGGATAAATTGGTGGAGATTTTAGCTTTTTGTTTTATGCCGAATCATATTCATCTATTAGTAAGGCAATTGAAAGATGGCGGGATAACTAAATTTATGTCTAAAATTGGTACTGGTTACGGAGGTTATTTTAATAGAAAATACGATAGAAAAGGTTATGTATTCCAAAATAGATTTTCTGCAATCCATATTAAAAACGAAGAACAATTAAAAACCGTATTTGTTTATATCCATACAAATCCCATATCTTTAATAGAGCCGAAATGGAAAGAAATAGGAATCAAAAATCCAGAAAAAGCTATTAAGTTTGTAGAAAATTATAAATGGTCAAGTTATTCTGATTATATTGACAAAAAGAACTTCCCTTCAGCAACAGAAAGAGAGTTTCTTTTAAAAATAATGGGTGGCGAGCAAGGTTGTAAAGATTTTATTGAAAATTGGGTAAAATATAAAGGAGAAATTAGAAAATTTACTGACATTGCTTTAGAATAACAACGGAGGTCGGGCCTCCGCTTCGCTTAAATTGATATGATTATTTTTCTTTACGGACAAGACACATATAGAATGAGAGAGAAGTTAAAGGAGATGATTGAGAGATATAAAAAAATCCACAAAAGTGGGTTGAATTTGAAGTATTTTGACGATTTCGCTAATTTAAAAGATGAAATCAGGCAAGTTCCAATGTTTAAAGAAAAAAAATTAGCGGTTATAACTGATGTTTTTGCAAATCTTAATTTTAAAGAAAAATTTTTAGAAAATAAAAAAGATTTTTTGAAAACAGAAGATATAATTTTGTTTTATCAAGAGGGAGAAATTAATAAAAGTAACTCTTTATTTAAATTTTTGAAAAAAAATGCCAAATCCCAGGAATTTAAGTTTCTGGGAGGCCAAAGATTAAAAACTTGGATTAAAAAAGAATTTAATAGATATGAAACAGAGATAGATTCGGGGGTTTTAGAAAAACTTATTGAATATATTGGCAATGATCTTTGGCGGATGAGCAATGAGATTAAAAAATTGGCGAGTTTTAAAAATAATAAAAAAGTTAGAGCAGAAGACGTTGAGCTTTTAGTAAGGTCAAAAATTGAGACCGATATTTTCAAAACCATTGATGCTATTGCTGAAAAAAATAAAAAGCAGGCCCTGAAACTACTTCATAAACATTTGGAAAAAGGAGATTCCCCTTTGTACCTTCTTTCAATGATAAATTATCAGTTCCGCAATCTTTTAATAGTCAAAGATTTTATTGAGAAACATAAACCATACAATGTTATTTTAAAGAAAAGCGGTCTCCATCCTTTCGTTGTTAAGAAAACTTATTATCAATCCCAGAAATTTACTTTCCAAGAATTAAAAAAAATCTACCAGAAAATCTTTAAGGTAGATCTTGATATTAAAACTGGACGGATACAACCTGAAATAGCGCTTGATTTACTAATTACGGAAATTTAGGAAGGTTAAACTTTTTTGTTTACTGATTTCGTTATTCTTGATTTTTTTCTGGAAGCAGTGTTTTTCTTGATTACCCCAACTTTAGCAGATTTATCAAGGGCTTTATATATTTGAGGCAAAAGTTTTTTTGCCTCTTCAATTTTTTTTTCTGAAACTAAACTTCTTACCTCTTTTATGAGATTTTTCATTTTCTTTTTATAAACGAGATTTTTTGCTCTTCGCTTCTGATTCTGGCGAAGAGCTTTTTTTGCAGATTTTGTTATCGGCATATTAAATTAGATTAGCAAATAATAAGAGTTTTGTAAATATCTTTGCTTTTTTATAACAAATAAGTTAATATTATACAGTTAGTACCTTAACATAAAAAATTAAAACTGAAAGGAATAGAAAATGATAGAAACAATAAACAAAAATGATTGGCCTTTGTTTAGGATGATTATTCCAGCTTTCCCAGAAATAAATATTTTTACTCGTCAGGCTAAAAATACAACTGCCTTAGGGGCTATTATAGTTGCAACAGCAGCAAATAAATTATGGGGATGGCAAGTAGAAGTAATTGATGAAAACAATTATAGGAAAGGCCCCCGAGATAGCGATGAATTGCCTGATCACACAGTTTTACAAAGAGAGCGTCCAGCTACAGTAGTTGGTTTTTATTGCGGTCTTACTAGTACGATGGAACGAGTTTGGAAATTGGCTGAATTTTATCATCAGCAAAAAGCATTTACTATTGCTGGCGGATGGCATGCTCTTTATTGTCCAAAAGAAACATTAGAGCATAACATTGATGTAGTTGTTTATCGTGACGCAGAAAAAGTTATTCGGCAAATTCTTAGCAATCTGGAAAAAGAGAAATTTTTGGAAAATATTCCTGAAATTTCCTTTTTAGAAAATGGACAGTTTAAAACTAACGCCTCAGAACTTGTTGAAGTTTTGGGTTTAGATCCAAAATTAAACAGATTGCCTCTTCCAGATTTTGGGCTTTTAAGATATGCCAAAATAAAACTTTATCCTGTTGGTCGTGTTAGAGGATGTAGCAAGCATTGTGAGTTTTGTAGTGTAAACGAAAAACCTCATTGGGCGTCTAGTCAACATCTTTTTGAAACGGTTAAGTGGTTAATAGAAACAAGAAAAGCTAAGCGTTTTTTTCTTGTTGATGATAATCTAGCAGAAGACCTTAAAGGCACAATGGAGTTTTTCAGATTAATTTCTGATAAGTATGGGAACCGACTACTTGACTTTTCAATTCAAATGCGGCTAGATCTTGCGAAAAATACTAAATTTTTGCGAGTAATAAAAAAAGCAGGAGTTAGGACTGCTTGTATAGGAGTTGAATCGCCCATTGATGAAGATCTTAAAGCTATGCGTAAGGGATATAGATCGGACAAAATGCTTGAATGGATTAAGATTATCAAACGTTATGTCAAGACGCATATAATGCTTATCGCAGGTTATCCATTAAAAGAAAGAAATGTTTTTCTTGGCGCTAAGGAAATAATTAAACGTTTTAGAAAATTTATCCGCAAAGCCCGTCCCGACAGTGTTCATGTAATGCTTCCAGTACCAGGAGTAGGAACTCCTTTGCGCGTAAGATTGAAAAAAGAAGGAAGACTTTTTCCTCAAAGCATAGTGCCTTTGAGCAAGTATGACGGAAGGTTTGTTTGCTCTAGACCTGATAAGAATATGAGCGTGCGAGAGCTTCAAGAGATGCCTTTAAAGATTATGGGTAGATTTTATAATCTCTGGAGCTTTGTCATGGTTTCAAGGATCATTGTTTTCCCAATGGATTATCTTATTAGAAGATGGAAACCCGATCATCGCAGTTGGTATAGAAATGCGGTAAAGTCTGGAGGATATCTTCTTATGAAGAAATGGAAAGCAAAACAAAAGATTGATGAGTTTATTAAAAAATTAGAAAATTATTGAACAAGGTGCCGAGAGTAACTCTCGGCACATTTTTATCCTTACACCAAACGAGGACAACCCCGCCTTGGCGGGGAAATTGACGAAGTCAGTCCTCGTTATGGTGTGGGGATTTATTGATTTTTAACGTAAAATTCAATATACTGAAAGTAAGTACCCGCTCTTCAAATACAACGCTGTATTGGAAGAGAGGGTACAGAATATGATATCTTATTTACAAGGCAAAATTATTCTAAAAAAAGAAAAATTTATTATCTTAGATGTTAATAATGTTGGGTATAAGGTTTTTTTGTCTAAAAAAGCCTTATCCAATCTGCCAGAGATAGAAAAACCCTTAAAGTTATTTTGTTTTTTAAATGTCAAAGAAAATATAATGGACCTTTATGGTTTTCTAAATCATAAAGAACTTGAATTCTTTGAGATTTTAGACAATATTCGCGGAGTTGGTCCAAAAGCAGCTCTTGAAATTTCTTCTTTGGGGCCTTTAGAGAAAATTAAAGAAAGAATTTTATCTAAAGATGAAACATTATTTTCTGAGATTTCAGGAATAGGAAGAAAGAAAGCGATGACGATTATTTTGGAACTTACAGGTAAGATTAGGGATATTTCTAAGGCGCCCGCTTTTGCTAAAGGAACCTCGGCTGAGCTCGGTCGAAGCCCTACGGCGGACGAAGCAGAAGAAGCTCTTATTGGACTTGGTTTTCCCCGCGAAAAAGCGAAAGCTGCTTTAGTAGAAATTCCAAAAAACATAAAGGACTCTGAACAAAAAATAAAACAGGCCTTAAAAATCTTAGGGAAATAAATGAAAGAATTAATTAAAAAATTTGTCCCTAATTTTTTATTGGGGTTTTATCACTATTCATTAGCACTAATAAGTGCTTTTTTATATGGATTTCCTTCAAGAAAAATGACTATCATTGGTGTAACCGGAACCAGTGGAAAATCTACGGTGGTGGAATTAACCACTAAGATTTTGGAGGAAGCAGGATTTAAAACGGCTTCTCTATCTTCTATTAAATTTAAGGTCAGAGACAAAGAATGGGAAAATAGATTAAAAATGACAATGCCTGGTAGAATGAAACTTCAGCGATTTTTAAGGCGAGCAGTCAAAGCTAATTGTAAATACGCGGTTTTAGAAGTAACTTCCGAAGGAATAAAACAATTTCGCCATAAATTTATTGATTTTGATGTTGCTGTTTTAACTAATTTAAGCCCGGAGCATATTGAAGCCCATGGAGGTTTTGAAAAATACCGGGAAGCAAAAGCAAAACTTTTTCAACAAACAAAAAATATTCATATTATTAATACAGATGATAAAAATGCAGAATATTTTTTAAAGATTCCTGCTAAGCAAAAAATAAAATATGGAATAAATGATAAGAATCTTTTGCCAGAGCATTTTAATCTTTTAGGCAATTTTAATTTATATAATGCCATAACAGCGACTAAAATCGCAATATCGCAAGGGGTTTCTTTGGAAACTTGCAAAAGAGTTTTGGAAAAAGTAAAAGGAATTTCTGGAAGAATGGAAATTGTGAATAAAGAACCTTTTACAGTGGTTGTAGATTATGCTCATACGCCGGAAGCTCTTGAGAAAGTGTATAAAACCATCATAAAAAATAATAAGCGCATGATTTGCGTTTTGGGTGCCTGTGGCGGTGGAAGAGATAAATGGAAAAGGCCTGTTTTGGGAAAGATAGCAGTCCAATATTGTCAGGAAATTATTGTAACTAATGAAGACCCTTATGACGAAGACCCAATGGAAATAATTGAACAAGTTGCAGGAAATACAAATGCTAAAAAAATATTAGATAGAAGGGAAGCGATTAGAGAAGCTTTAAAAGCAGCTAATCCTGGAGATGTTGTGATAATTACTGGCAAAGGATCAGAGCCCTGGATGTGTGTAAAAGGAGGCAAAAAGATTCCTTGGTCTGATAGACAAATAGTACTTGACTTTTTAAGAAAATTGACTAAGATGGGACTATAATTATTGAACTTTAACAACCGAAGATTTTTAGAAAGGATCTAAAAATGAGCGTAGAAAAATTTGAAGAGTTCTTTAAACGTTATGAAGGAAATCCAATTTTAACCCCGGAAAATTGGCCCTATAAAGTCGGTTCGGTCCTTAATCCTGGGGCAGTAAGATTTAATGATGAAGTTTTACTTTTAGTGCGAGTTGAAGACAAACAAGGATATTCTCATTTAACTATCGCAAAGAGCAAAGATGGAAAAACAAATTGGCAGATAAGTCCCGAACCGGCCTTAGCAGCAGAATCAGAATTTAGTGAAGCTGTATTTGGATTAGAGGATTCGAGAATTGTTTGGTTAGAGAAACGGCAAGAATATATAATTACCTGTGTTTCTTTCTTTGGGGAAGTGGCTGAAGAATCTCCTGGTATTTCTCTGATAGCAACTAAAGATTTTTCAGATTTCCAACGTTTAGGGCAACAATTAATACCTCCCAACAAAGATGCTTCTTTATTCCCCAAAACTATTAAAGATTATTACGCCTTAATAAACAGGCCGGTTGTAGATGGAAGAGAAAATATTTGGGTTTCTTTTTCGAAAGATTTGGAATTTTGGGGTAAAAATAGGGTTTTACTTACTCCTAGGAATCGAAGCTGGGATTGCAGTAAAGTAGGATTAGGGCCTCCACCTATTGAGACGCCTGATGGTTGGTTAATTATTTATCACGGAGTGCGAGAGACAGGTTCGGGTATCCTTTATCGGGTTGGTCTGGCTTTGTTGGATTTGGAAACCCTTGAGGTAATTCGCCGAAGCAGAGATTGGGTTTTTGGTCCGGAAGAGAACTATGAAAGAGTAGGCAATGTAGGTGATGTTGTTTTTCCATGCGGCGCGATCGTTGATGAAAAAACAAATGAGCTTTTAGTTTATTATGGAGCTGCTGACACTGTTGTTGCATTAGCCATTGCTAATTTAAACGATATTCTTGATTATTTAAAAAAGTGTAAAGAATATTGATTAAAATCAATTTAAAACCCCTACTATCAATTTATTGAAGTAGGGGTTTATTTTTAAAAAGGTTGATTTTTATTTTATTTTAGATTAAGATATAAACATTATCATTATGTGTTTGTATTTTTTTAATTGCTTCGCAATTGCAAGAAGCAAGACGGCTAGTTTAATTTTATATCTGCTGTTTTTAACTTTCATAGCTGGAGTTAATTTTTTTGTATTATGGGAAAAAAACGTATGCCAAAATCACTTCGCAAATTTATTAGAAAAGAGAAAGCCCGAATTCGTCGGGAAGTTTTAGACGTGAAAGAGCAGCAAAAATTGATTTCAGAATTATGCCAGAGATTTACAAAAAAAGATAAAAAATAAAATCTGTGACAATAAAAGAAATCTACAATTTGGCTATTCAGATGGGGATTAAGGCAGATTTTCGTGAGGAAGAAGGGATTAGGAAATTTTTAGAGAATAAAAAAAAGAAATACGAGAAAATGAATGAGAAGGAAAAAAAAGAATTTGACAAAGATGCCCTAGAAAATCCCTATTTGGACTCAAGAATTTATTATATTGCCGAAGACAAGGAAATAAAAAAAGTTTTGGTTGGAATTGATATTGAGCCGGCCGAGCTTTTATTGTCAAAAGAAATCAATGGCATAGATTTAATAATTGCCCATCACCCCATTGGTAAAGGATTAGCCCATTTAGCAGACGTAATGGATTTGCAGTGCGATGTTTTAAATTATTACGGAGTGCCGATAAATATTGCTGAGGGTCTTATGAAAGAAAGAATTTCTGAGGTTGCCAGAGGAGTTAATTCGGCTAATCACCAAAGAACTGTTGATGCCGCTAAATTATTAAAAGTAAATTTAATCAACTCTCATACCCCCTGCGATAACTTAGCGGCTAAATATCTAAAAGATTTAATTGAAGAGAGAAAACCAGAAAGAGTCGGTGAATTAATTGATTTGTTAAAAGAAATTCCCGAATACAAAGAGGCAATGAAAATTGGGGTAGGTCCTAAAGTTTTTGTAGGTGATAAAGAAAATCGCTGCGGGAAAATTGCTTTAACTGAAATTACCGGCGGCACCGCAGGTTCTCCAAAACTTTATGAAAAAATGGCTCAAGCAGGAATTGGCACAGTTATTGGCATGCATATTTCCGAAGAACATAAAAAGGAAGCCGAGATGGCTAATTTAAATGTAGTAATTGCCGGCCATATGTCTTCCGATTCTTTGGGAGTAAATTTGTTTTTAGATGAATTAGAAAAACAAGGAATTGAAATTATTTCTTGCAGTGGTCTTATTCGTGTTTCTCGCGTAAAATGATTTTCTCAAATAATGGACGGCCGTCCATTATTTGAGAATGAGATTTATTTCATCGGGACTGGCTGAAAGGCCGGTTTTTTGGTAGAATTAAGTGATGGGAACCAAGAAATTGTTATTCTATGTTGTTTGTGATAATATACGGAGTTTAGAGAATATTGGTTCTATTTTTAGAACTGCTGACGCTTTAAACGTTGATAAGATTTTTCTTTGCGGGATTTGCGGAAGACCGCCCAATCAGAAAATTTCCAAAAGCGCGCTGGGTGCGGAAAATTGGATTGACTGGGAATATTGCGGCTCATCCTGGAGATTGATAGAAAGATTAAAAAAAGAGAAAATTTTTATCACAGCTCTAGAACAAGGGAAAAACAGTTTAGCTTATACTAAATTCAAGCCAAAATTCCCTTTGGCTTTGGTAATAGGAAATGAAGTCAAAGGAGTTTCACCTTCTGTTTTAAAAAGAGCAGATAAAATAATATTTTTACCGATGTTTGGCAGAAAAGAATCTTTGAACGTGGCAGTAGCTTTTGGAGTAGCTAGTTATGAGATAAATAAAACAAGAGTTTTGCCCTCATAGTTTAATTGGACAGAGCATCAGCTTCCGGAGCTGAAAATATAGGTTCGAGTTCTATTGAGGGCACACTGTGGGATTTTTGGTATAGAATTGCTCCAGTTCCCGTTCATTTAGGCCTTTATTTTTAGGTTCGAACCCCTCTCTTGCCGGTGGGACCCTTCTGACCACCTTCTCTATCAATACAAGCGGTTTTTTAAGCTGAATATGCAGTTTTTTGTCCTTCAAAATTAGGTTCGAACCTATAGCTTGCAAAATCGTTCCTTTCTCTTCGGGACCGCCTTTGGCAAACCATTCTCTGGCGCAGCAGGCAAAATCAAAGGTTTTCTCTGCAACATTCAGCCACTTCTCGACTCTTCCAGAGGCATCATTTAAGACCTCTTCCAGCCGGGCTTTTTCCTTTATGAGCTTGGCTTTTCTTTCGGCATATTCTTCATCGGAAAGCAAACTGCCATCAGTGTTTAATGGTGAGATTTTAAGTTTGAAAAGATTATCGAGTTTTTTCAAGCAGCCATCATAGGCCCTTCTCTGAGAGGTAAGAATAGTTTCTCTCGAGGTGCTTTCCTTTTCGTTTTCCTCTTTCAGATATTTTATTGCCCAATTCTTGAATCTTTCAGAGATATGGATTCTGGATAGATATTCATCAATTTGTTTTTCTAAATCCTTAACCTCTATTGAACCTTGCGTACATCTTGGAGGTTTCCTCTTTGTGCAGTGATAATAAACATACTTCAGTATGGTCGGCTCTTTCATCTTTTCAATGGGAGTCTTACATTTCGGGCAGGCGAGCCTGTTATTAGAAGAGAATTTATGTCTGCATGCAGAGCAGATAACCTGGTTTTTCTCTTCTGCTGTCACCATAGCTCCGCACTGGCCGCATCTGACAAGGCCGGCGAAGGCAAAGTTATGTTTTTTAGGCCGGGGCCTGCCTTTTCTTCCTAAAAGGATCTGGACCTCGTCGTACTCCTGGGCAGTTATCATAGGTTCGTGCGAACCCTTATACCAGTTGCTGCTTCCTTTGGGATATTCAAACCAGCCATAATAAAAGGGATTGGTGAAAATCCTGTAGATGCCGCTTCTTGAAAGAGGATTCCCGTGGACGGTTCTGAAACCCCATTTGTTGTTGGCGGTATTTAAGATTTTTGGTGGGCTGTACCTTCCGGTAAACATCAGCTCCCACATCCTTTTTACCAGGCTGAACCTGTCGTGGTCTTTGATAATCTCTCTCCTTCCTTTGCCCTTTGATTTGTCGTTCAAGTAGCCGAGCGGAGCGGTGCTGGGAAACCAGCCTTTTTCTGCCTTTGCCTTCAGACCTCTTTTAACATTTTTGCTTAAATCCAGGATAAACTGGTTGGCCATGCCGAACTCTACGTTCATTACCAGTACATTATCTTCAGGGTAATAGCTTCTGTCATAAGTTCGGATGTGCTAAGGAGAAAACTTCCGAGAAATATCTTCGGCAGCCGGCCCTTCGTTATCTTTAGTCTTTGCGTATTCTTCTGTAGGTAGTTGGAAACTATTGCTTTTTAATATTAGCAGAGCAATAAAAGATCCGACAATCAGGCGCCAATTCCTAGTAGTGGTAGTAAATGTCGAGCCATCCTATAAGGGTTACTCCAAGACCGTTCTCAAGACTTGTTGCGTGGGGTCTATTGTGCTAAAATTAAAATTGTGTTAAGATAATATAAGGGCGGTAATTACTTGCTGAGTAATCACCAAAAATATGTTCAAATCTTTATGCAGCGGGGTTTCTACCTCCATAGCATTTATCATTATTGTGATTTGCTCTGTTTTAGTTGTCGGGCTTGTGGCTTGGCAGTATTTGGGGATGCCGAAAGGGGAAGAAGAAATATTAGAGGAGAAGGCACTGGAAGCACCGCCAGAAGACGAAACCGCTGATTGGAAAGTCTATAGAAATGAGGAGTATGGATATGAGATAAAGTATCCAGAAAGGTGGGTAGTACATGAAGTAGCAGGAAAGAAATCAATTAGCTTCGTTCCTGAAAACTGGGAGTATACTAAACCTGGATTGTTCCGTTACTATACAGAGAGGGAGAGGATTGACATTGCTGTTTTTGAACAAACCGATTTGCAGGAATGGTTAGAAGAAGCAAGAGAAGCCTCCACCTTAACCAAAAAAGAAATCGAAATAGGTACGGGAAATTATAAAGGAGAAGAATTTCAAGGACCCTTCCTAATATTCCCCGCTGAGCCCGGGCAAGAAGTGGATCTCCGAGTGATTATCTTAATTCACAATTCATTTATTTACAGAATCAGAATAGCTAAAGATGACCTTACAATGTCAGTCTTTAACCAAATGCTCTCCACTTTTAGATTTCTAAAATAGATAAACCTGCTGAATAAGTGCTAGTGTCTGATCAGAATATATCGGCACGAATAAAAGACCGAAGGTCTTGCAATAAGTCCACCACTATTTTCAAAAAAGGGTTAGAGAGCCTTCTACATCAATTGAGGAAGCAATAAAGATTAGAGGAAATAATTAAACCGCCACGGCAAACTTCGGCAAGTCAAAATGTTCCAGATTAGTCAGAGGGATATTTCATAGTTTGTTCAATGGCCCAGGTTCGAACGTCGTCCACGAGGCCGCACAGAATTGGAGGGGTACCGAAGTTTGGTCATACCGGCACGGTTTCGAAAACCGATGGTCGTTAAATCGACACGTGAGTTCGAATCTCACCCCCTCCGCAATAGTCCGCTGTTGTTGGGCTTTTTTCTTGAATAAAAGGAAAATTTATTTTAAAATGGGATTATAAAAATTTATGTTTAAATTTTTTAAAAAAGATAAAGAGCCAAAGGATTTGAAGGAGGTTTTGAAACAATTTAAGGGCTTGGAGAAAGAAGTTGAGAAAATTTCTGAAGGATTAGAAAATCTGAAAAAAGAGGGAAAATTTTCTATCCAGAAAATGGGAATAGTTAGGTATAATCCTTTTTCTGAAGTCGGAGGCGACCAGAGTTTTTCTGTTGCTCTGCTTGATGGAAATAATGACGGAGTAGTGGTTACCAGCCTATACTCCCGAGATGGAAACAGGGTTTACGGAAAACCAATCAAAAATGGTAGTTCGGAGTATTCTTTGTCTGATGAGGAGAAGAAAGCAATCGATAAAGCAATAACCAATAACCAATAACCAATAACCAAGATACAAGATACAAACAATAACCAATCATTAAGCACTAACAACCAAACAGTTTGAATATTGAATCTTGGTTATTGTATTTTTTATTTATGGTTGAAAAAAAACAACAAAACTTAATATCTCGTCCTCCCGTTGTAGTCGTCTTAGGGCATGTTGACCACGGCAAGTCATCAATTTTGGAAGCTATTAAAGATTTAAAAATTACTGCCAAAGAGTCCGGGGGAATTACTCAGCACATCGGAGCTTATGAGATTGAACATCAAGGGAAAAAGATTATTTTTATTGATACTCCCGGCCATGAGGCATTTTCAGCTATGCGCTCCCGTGGAGCTAAAGTAGCTGATATTGCTATTTTGGTAGTGGCGGCAGAGGAAGGGGTGAAACCCCAGACAAAAGAAGCAATCTCGCACATAAAGAAAGCTCAAATCTCAATGATTGTGGCTATTAACAAAATGGATAAGCAGGAAGCTAACCCCGAGAAAGTTAAAAGAGAATTATCAAACCAAGATGTTTCGGTTGAATCAACGGGAGGCAAGATTCCTTCGGTAGAGGTCTCGGCAAAAACTGGCAAGGGGATTTCCGACCTTTTAGAATTGATTTTATTAGTAGCCGAAATGGAAGATTTTAAAGCAGATATTTCTAAACCAGTTGAGGGAGTGATAGTTGAATCATATTTAGATCCTCAGCGAGGGCCAACAGCTACTTTAATTTTACAAAATGGGATTTTGAAAAGAGGCGATATATTGGGAACATCTTCTGTTGTCGGCAAAATTAGGATTATGGAAGATTTTCAGGGTCTATCTATTAAACAGGCTTCTTCATCAATGCCGGTTATTGTTATTGGATTTGAAAATGTGCCTGGGGTTGGGAAGAAGTTCAAAGTTTTTGCTGATGTTGAAGCGGCTAAAAAAGAACTTGAAGGACCAATTAAACCAGCTCCCCAAGTTCTTGATATTAAGTCAGATAAAAAGGTTTTAAATATAATCTTAAAGGTTGATGTTTTAGGCTCGCTTGAAGCAATTGAAGAAATCTTAAAAAATCTTCCTCAGGAACAAGTTATTTTGAGAATTTTAAAGGCAGAGGTTGGGGAGGTGAATGAGTCAGATGTGAAGTTAGCCGTAGGAGCTAAGGCTATAATCGTCGGCTTTAGAGTGAAAACAAATCCAATTGCTCAAAAATTAGCTCTGAGGGAAAAAATAAAGACAATGTGTTTTGAGGTAATATATGAATTAGCTCAAGGAGTTAGAGAGGTTTTGGAAAAAAGGGTTAGGCCTGAGAAAGTTAGAAATGATTTGGGCAAGATTAAAGTTTTGGCAATTTTTCGGACCGAGAAAAATCGCCAGATTATTGGAGGAAAAATAATTGAAGGCGAAGCAAGAAGAGGGGCTTCTCTGGAAGTTTTCCGAAACGAAGAAAAAGTTGGCGGAGGTAAAATTGTTAATCTTCAGCGAGATAAAAAAGAGACTGAGGGGCTAACAAAAGGAGCTGAATGCGGGATATTATATCAGGGAGATACGAAGATAGAAGAAGGGGACATTCTATGGGTATATATTTATGAGCAATCGTCTCCAGCGCGTTAATGCGTTGATAAAAAGCGAGCTAAGCCGGATTCTTTTGAAAGAAGTTGATTTTCCTAAAAATGTTTTGGCGACTGTTACCCGGGTGGAGAGTTCGCCGAATTTAAGTGAGGCAAAAATATATATTTCAGTAATATCTGCCTCGCCGAGTCAATGCGGGCCTAAAAGTAACGTCGATGAAGTAATTAAGATTTTAAATAAAAGAATTTATAATATTCAGCAGAATCTAAATAGACGTTTAAAAATGAGACCAATTCCTAAAATAGAATTTAAAAAAGAAGAAAAAACCGAGAAAGCAGCAAGGATTGAGGAACTTTTGGAGCAGTTGAAAAAAGAGTAAAAAGATGTTATAATAAAATAATGGCCACGTAGCCAAGTAGCTAAGGCGCTTCTCTGCAAAAGAAGTATACGTCGGTGCAAGTCCGACCGTGGCCTCAGAAAAGAAAATTTGCCGCGGTGGCGGAATTGGTATTACGCGCAACACTTAAAATGTTGTGGGGTTTTATCCCCGTGTGGGTTCGAGTCCCACCCGCGGCACAAAATAAAAGCCCCCGCCTTGGCGGGGGCTTTTTAATATCTAATTTTAGCTTTCTAAAATTTCAATATATGTGTTTTTTGCTCCAAAATCTTTTGCTTGCCAATAGTCAGGGAACCAAATATCAACATGATAATAACCCTTCCTCTTATTCATTCTGTCCTCAACCACAAAAATCTCATCACCATATAATTCTGGCATCCTGATTAATGTTCCAAAGGCCAAGAGATTATTTGCCACAATTCCCTGTTCAACTGTTTTTCCTGAAGCAGTTATAAATGGAGTATCGTCTGTCTGCCAAGTGGTACTGGAATAGGCAGTAACTACCATTTTTACTTTTTTGATTTTAACCGGAGCTTCAGGACTGGACACTGCGAAAAGAGAATTTCCTTGAATTGTAGCCAGTTCTAAGGCAGAAGCCGGCTCATCGGCTTTTGCCTGCTGCATTTTTATTATTTCTAACCCTAAACCGCTGGCAAGAATTCCAGCTATTATTAGAATAACTAAGATTTTTTTGACCCGTAAATGAGGGTCTTCTATCTCAATGTAAATATCCATTTTAAAATCCCGTTAGACGGGATTTTTACACTTTAGCATATTCAAAAAAGGTTGTCAAGGGTTAGGTGTTTTTTGAGTGAGCGGGTGAGCGGAATTGAACCGCCATCTCAACCTTGGCAAGGTTGCATAAGAACCATTATACGACACCCGCTTGGATTTTTGTGCCGCGAGTCAGACTTGCACTGACCACCCCAGCTTTTTCAGAGCTGTGCTCTAACTGCCTGAGCTATCGCGGCAAGTGGGCGGTGAAGGACTCGGACCTACGACCTCCTCGGTGTAAACGAGGCGCTCTAGCCACTGAGCTAACCGCCCATGGTGCCCAGGGTGGGACTTGAACCCACACGCTCTTACGAGCCATGGCCCTCAACCATGTATGTATACCGATTCCATCACCTGGGCTCTTCTTTTTTCTCTTCCGCTGGTTTTTCTTCCTCAACCTCTTTCGGCTTTTCACCGACTGTTATTTCGGTAAATTCTCTTCTTTTTAGTCGGGCTTTTTTGCCCTTTGCTGTTCTTAGATAATAAAGTTTTGCTCTTCTAACTTTTCCTCTTTTTAAAATTTCTATTTTTTCAATAGTCAGGGAGTGAATAGGAAAAATTTTCTCTACTCCAATCCCAGAAATCACTTTTCTTACAGTTATTGTAGCAGAAATTCCCTTTCCATGTTTTCTGGCAAGAACTATACCCTCAAAGGCCTGAAGTCGCTCCTTGTCTTTTTCTTTGATTTTTTGATAAACCCGAATAGTATCACCTGGACGAATGTCAGGCAAGTCTTTTTTTAATTGGGTTTTGGTAAAAGTTTCAATTTTTGTAGGCATAATTTTAAATCGTCTGATAATGTTGACTTAAATTCTTTTATTTCTCCATTCGGCAGCTTTATTTTAATATAGCTGGCATGTAAAAATTGGCGTTTCAATTCTTCTGGGCAGGACTGATTTTTAAAACCATACATTTTATCTCCAGCAATTGGATGGCCAAGATAAGAAAAGTGGCATCTAATTTGATGTTTTCTCCCCGTTTTGAGAAGAACTTCAGCCAAGGTGTAATTTATCTTACCAGAAGCGGATCCGAATCTTTCTATAATTTTATATTTAGTAATCGCTTTTCTTTTCCCTTTTGCGTCCGGATCTAAAGGCAGATAAACTTTCTGTTTTTTTCTGTCTTTTGGCGCTCTGCCAACCAATGTTTCAATTGTCCCTTGATTACTTTTAATATTCCCGACCACTAAGGCAATATACTTTTTTTCTACACTTCTTTGTTTAAACTGTTTTTGTAAAAAAATCAAGGCCTTTTCATTCTTCGCGATTAAGAGAGCTCCTGAGGTGTCTTTGTCTAATCTGTGAACTTTGCTCAAGTTAGGGTGTATATCAGTAATTACAACTCCTGCCGGCTTATTAACAACCAAAACATCATCATTCTCATAAATTACTTTTAATCCCATGTGGGCGCTGAGGGATTCGGACCCACGACCTTCTCGATGTCACCGAGACGCGCTAACCACTGCGCCAAGCGCCCTTTATTGTGCGCACGGATGGATTCGGACCATCAACCTCGGCCTTATAAGGACCTTGCTCCACCATTGAGCTACGTGCGCATAATTTTCTATCTTACTTTTTTCATCTTAATTTTCAAGGAAGATGGCTTAATTTTTCTTGATTTTTTACTTTTTCCTTTGCCCGTCGTAGTCCTACTAAGCCGGGTGAAGGCTGATGTTCCCTGTTTCATTAACTTTTCAAATTCTTCTTTTTCGATTGTTTCTTTAGCAATTAAGGTCTGAGCAATTTTATCAAGTAGTTTTTTCTTTTTGAATAAGATTTTTTCTGCCTCTTTTTCTGCGTTTTTAATAAATTTCTCAACTTCTTTGTCAATCTGGGCAGCTACTTTTTCAGAATAATTTCTTTGTTCTGAAATCTCTTTTCCCAAAAAAACTAATTCTTCCTTTTCTCCAAAAGAAATTGGTCCCAAAGAAGACATCCCATATTCTTTAACTAATTTTCTGGCTAAGTCAGAAGCTCTTTTTAAATCATTGGAAGCTCCGGTGGTAATTTCTCTAAATTTTAGTTTTTCAGCGCAGTAGCCGCCAAGCAAAGTTGCCATTTCAGCTAAAAATTCTTTTTTGGTTTTAATTTTTCTTTCTTCGGCTGGCATTTTTAAAGTATAACCAGCTGCCATGCCTCTGGCAATAATTGAGATTTTCCTGACTGGTTCAGCTTCAGACAGGGAGGCAGAAACTAAAGCATGACCTGCTTCGTGGAAAGCGGCAATTTCTTTTTCTTTTTTAGAAAGGATATGACTTTTTCTTTCTGGTCCCAATAAAACTTTTTCAATTGATTCTAAAAATTCTTCCTGATAAATCTGGTTTTTATTTCTTCTGGCAGCTAAAATTGCAGCTTCATTGGCCATATTGGCTATATCAGCTCCGGAGAATCCCGGGGTTCTCTCGGCAAATTCTCTTAAATTAACATTTGAAGCTAAAGGTTTGTCCCGGCAGTGAATTTTTAAAATTTCTTCCCGGCCGTTAATATCTGGCATATCTAAAACTACTTTTCGGTCAAACCTGCCGGGCCGCAAGAGAGCCGGGTCTAATATGTCCGGCCTATTTGTGGCGCTTATGATTATCACCTGGGTTTCTCTTTCAAAACCATCCATTTCCACTAAAATCTGATTCAGGGTTTGTTCTCTTTCATCGTGCCCTCCTCCAAGACCAGCTCCTCTGTGTCTGCCAATAGCGTCAAGCTCATCAATGAAAATTATTGAAGGGGCCGCTTTTTTAGCGGTATTAAAAAGGTCTCTTACTCTTCCAGCTCCAACTCCCACAAACATTTCTACGAATTCTGAACCGGAAATAGAAAAGAAAGGAACACTGGCTTCGCCAGCTGTTGCTCTTGCTAATAAAGTTTTTCCTGTACCGGCTGGACCCATCAACAAAACTCCTCTTGGTATCCTCGCTCCTATTTTCAGATATTTCTTGGGATTTTTTAAAAAATCAACAATCTCTTTTAATTCTTCTTTAGCTTCTTTCAAACCGGCAACGTCTTTAAAAGTGATTTTTTCTTTAGAATGGCCTTCGGCGCCGAAAAGTCGAGCTCTGGCTTTGGTGAAACTGAATGCCTGGGAAGCTCCGGCTTTTGCCTGACGGAAAATCATCCAGAAAAATAAACCAAAAAGCAAGAGAGGAAGCACGAATATCAAGATGGGTCCTAACCAGAGCCAAGTCCCTTGCTCTTTTTTTGCCTCAATATCCACTTTTTTTAATTTTCCTAAATCTATTCCCAGATTCATCAAAGATTCAGAAAGAGAACTTTCTGTTTCTTTTCTTGATTTTACCATTGTTTCATCTTGATATAATATAGAAAGCTCTGAGCCGGAAACAGTAATTTTTTTAATTTTTTCCTGATTAATCTCTTCAACTAGTTGGCTTAAAGAAATTTCTTTTTCTTTTTTAAACGGCTGGGAAAACAAAGCAAAAACTGCTGAAATTATCAGAAAGATCAGTAGAATAAAAACAAAATTTTTAACTAAATATTTCATAATTGTCAGCTAACTTGTTATATTGTTTAATTTACCATAAATTTTAAAAAACTTCAATTTTTATTCGTATTAACTTATTTATAATAAAAATAAAAAACCTCTTATCGTATTATTGCGAGAAGAGGTTTTACAAGTTAGCCTGGTTTGGTTTTTTAAGCTGCGGCAGTTTCTTGAACAACATTTTCTGCCTCGCTTTTTCTGTTTGTTTCTCTGTTTTCAGCTTTAGCTTTGCGCGTAGCAGCGATTTTTTCGAGCCAGTGTATTGCTTGTTTTAGGGTTCTCATTTCGTTTTTTATGTTCTCAATTTCATTGGCTTTTTCTATTAATCCATCTCTTATGAGCGATTCCCTGAATTTTTTGAGAACATCTTTCAGGAAATCCTTTTTCCAGCCGGAACCTTTTTTGCTGACGGTTTTATAAGCGGCATCCCAATAGGATTTTGTTGAAACTTTCAAGTCCGACAATTTGTTTAAACGGGAAGCCAAATTTTCCTTTGCGCATCCGATGGTATAGCTAAAAAGCGACTCAAACGGAATGTTACACAAATCTCTTTTTTCCTTTTCTTCTTGGTAGAAGGCGAAACATTTCTTGCATACCATATCGCTTGGACGTTTCGATTCTTCCATGCATGCCGGACAGACGAATCCTTTTCTTTTCTTGTCTTTTTGGGTTCTCATGAAAAACCTTCCTTTCTTGTTTTTTAAAAAACAGGCTAACTTTTATAACTACACTATACATCTAAGCTAATCTTTTGTCAACCCCATCACTACCCCGCTAAGTGAGGTGTCAGGGTAAAAGTTTCAGAGTCATCCGGTGTTTAGCCGACTCAATTAATAAAATTTTAAAGTCGTATTTTTTTTTAATCTTCAGAGCTTCCTCCATTTTTTTCTGAGAGCCAAATTCAGAAACATGACATAATCCCTGAATTTGGGGAGAGATTTTAATAAAAGCGCCAAAGGGATTAAATTTTGTTACTTCTCCTTTGACAATGTCTCCCTTTTTATGTTTTTCTTCAATATCCTTCCAGGGGTCTTTTTTTAAAGCTTTTAGAGATAGAGAAACCTTTCCATTTGAAATATCAATAATTTTCGCTTTAATTTTTTGGCCAACTTTAACTATTTCTGAGGGGTCTTCAATTAACTGCCAATCTAATTCAGAGATGTGAATAAGGCCTTCTAAATTTTCCGGAGTTTCTTCGGTGGAATCCTTCTTCGTTTTCGTTAAGGATGGCGGGAATTTTATAAATGCACCGAAATCTACAACACCGGTAATTTCTCCTTCAACTATGTCTCCTATTTTATAATTTTTTAAGATTTCTTTTATTTTTTTAGTTTCTTTTGCTTTCTCAGATAAGATGAGTTTTTCTTCTCTTTGGTCAAAGTCAAATATTTTTACTTCCATTTCTTTTCCAATAAATTTCTGAAGGGCTCTTAAAATTTTCTGAGTATCTCCTCCTTCTATTTTAGGATAATTAGTGAGAGAGAGCTGGGAGACCGGCAGAAAAGCGGGAATTCCTGATACCTCTGTTAAGAGTCCTCCTTTGTTTGCTCCTGAAATTTTTACAACAATATTTTCATCTTTCCCCTTTTTTTCCGAAAGCTGCTCCCAAGCAAGTTCTTTTCCTGCTTCGGTTAAAGAAAGTTCAATATAACCTTCTTCATTTTCAAGGTCAATTATTTTCGTAAAGACACTATCCCCGATTTTTAAATCTTTTAATTTGTCTTTTGCTTCGTAAAATTCTTTTCCATAAATTATCCCTGTTCCCAAAATTCCCAAATCCAGAAACACTGAGGCTTTGCCTTTTCCTACAATTTTTCCCTGAATAATCTCGCCAATCTTAGGCGGTCTTAATAAATCATTTTTTTCAATTATTTCTTTCATGCTAATATATATAACATAAAATCTGTATTATAGCAACATTGCCCGGTAGGACTCGAACTATCATCAATTTAGCGGAGCGAATTTTATTCAGATTCAAGACGCGAGGAGTGAAGTGTGCCTTTAGGCACACGAGCGACGAGCAACACAGAAGCTGGATAAAATCCGCCCGCCCCAGAGGGAAGTGAAAGAATAGGCCAATTTCTTCGTTACTTCTCCTCGAAGTGTTATTTAACACTCCTTCGTCATCGTGCCTCGAACTTGACCTATTCTTTCGCTTCTAAAGCTGATGATAGTTCGAGTCCTGCCGGGCTTAAATCAACGATTTAAACACGAAGCCTGTAGGGCAAGAATTGAAACTAAATTTTATTTATGATAGAATAAAAAATACAGTAATTATGAATATTATTTGGTACGGACAATCTTGTTTTCAAGTTTCTTCAAGTCAAGGGAAAAACAATCATGTCTCAATTATAATTGACCCTTTTGGAGGAGATATTGGCTTAAAGCTTCCCAGAAAGCTTGAAGCTGATATTGTATTGGTTAGCCACGATCATTTTGACCATAATAATATTAAAGCAGTTTCTGGTTCGCCCTTGGTTATAAAAGGACCTGGCGAATATGACGCAAGAGGTGTTTTTGTTCAGGGAATTTCTGGCTATCACGATAATTCTCAAGGAGCAGAAAGGGGAAATGTAACAATTTATATTATTGAGGCAGAGGGAGTGCGAATATGCCATTTGGGAGACCTGGGTCAAAAAGAATTAAGCTCTGACCAACTTGAAAAGATTGGAGAAGTTGACATTCTAATGATTCCAGTTGGAGGAGTTTATACAATTGATGCTGACGAGGCAATAAAAATAATGGCTCAAGTTGAACCCAAAATTACAATACCAATGCATTATCAAATTCCTAAACTTAAAATCAAACTTGGGGGAATAGATAAATTTTTAAAAGCTCTAGGGATGAAATCCTTAGAGCCGTTACCTAAGTTATCTATTAAGAAAAAAGACATTTCTTCTGAAGAAGCAAAAATAATTGCATTGAAGATATAATCGTGAATATCTTAAATAAACTACGAGGTCAACCTAAACATATTAGAAAGGTAATACTTTGGGTTGTAGTAATAATCGTGGGTTTGGTTCTGGCAGTATTGTGGATTCATAATTCTTATCAGGAAATAAAAAATCTTCAGTCAAAAGAAATTATTAAAGAACAATGGATAAACAACATAGAACAACATCTGAAATAGGAAATATAAAAAATCGGGAGATAACTGAGGAGATGAGAGATTCCTACATTGATTACGCAATGTCAGTTATTATCTCTCGAGCTCTTCCCGATGTCCGCGATGGCTTAAAACCCGTCCACCGCCGAATTTTGTATGCCATGCATGAAATGGGATTAGGACATACTGCGAAGTTTAGGAAATCGGCTGCCGTAGTTGGAGAAGTTCTTGGGAAATTCCATCCTCACGGCGACCAATCCGTCTATGACGCAGCGATTAGAATGGCTCAAGATTTTTCATTGAGATATCCTTTAATTCAAGGGCAAGGGAACGTAGGCTCTATTGACAATCCGAGCGAGTTTGCAGCTATGAGATATACCGAGATGAAACTCTCAAAAATTGGCGAAGAAATATTAAGAGATATTGGAAGAGATACGGTTGATTTTAGACCCAACTATGACGGCACAAGAAAAGAACCAATAGTTTTACCCTCTCCTCTACCTCAACTTCTTTTAAATGGTTCTTTGGGAATTGCCGTTGGAATGGCTACTAATATTCCTCCTCACAATCTTTCTGAAGTTTCAGAAGCTTTAATTTACTTGATTGACCATCCTAAAGCAATAATTGAGGACCTTTTTAGGTTCATCAAAGGTCCGGATTTCCCAACCGGAGGGGTAATTTTTGGCAAAAAAGAAATAATTTCTGCTTATTCTCAAGGAAAAGGGCCAATTGTAGCTCGGGGAAAAGCAGAGGTAGTAGAAAAAAATGGCCGTGGTCAAATTATTATTACTGAAATTCCTTTCCAAGTTCAAAAGTCAAATTTAATTGAACAGTTTGCCAAATTGGTTCAAGATAAAAGAATTCAGGGGATAAAAGATATCAGGGATGAATCAGACAGAGAAGGGATGAGAATTGTGCTTGACCTCCAAAGAGACGCTTATCCCAAGAAGGTTTTAAACCGGCTTTACAAGTTTAGTGATTTGCAAAAAACCTTTCATCTAAACATGATAGCTCTGGTAGATGGAATTCAGCCAAGAGTATTATCGCTTGTTGATTTTTTAAATTATTTCATCGTCCATAGAAAAGAAGTGGTTGTTAGAAGAACAAAATATGATTTAGATCGCGCCAAAGAAAGAGCCCATATTTTAGAAGGTTTAAACAAATGTCTGGCAAAAATTGATGCGGTGATAAAAACGATTAGGACCTCAAAAAATAGAGAGGAAGCTCAGAAGAATTTAATCAAGAAATTTAAATTAACCGAGATTCAAGCTAACGCTATCTTAGAAACAAAATTAGCTGCTTTGGCAAAGTTAGAGAGAAAAAAAATTGAAGATGAACTTAAAGAAATGCAGGCTAAAATTAAAGAGCTTACAGCAATCCTTAAAAGCCCTCAGAAAATAAAAGAGATTGTCAAAAAAGAGTTGGTAGAACTTAAAGAGAATTTTGGAGACGAAAGGAGAACAAAAGTTTTTGTTCAAAAAATTGGAGAGATCGCAGAAGAGGATTTAATTCCCTTAGAGGAAACAATTATTACTTTAACCCAGGGAGGGTATATTAAGAGAATAAATCCTGCCACTTATAAAATTCAAAAAAGAGGAGGAAAGGGAATTTTGGGGATGAAAACCCTGCAAGATGATGTTGTTGAGCATTTTCTTTTATCTCAGACGCACGACTCATTGCTTTTCTTTATTGATTCGGGAAAAGTTTTCAGGACTTTAGTTTATGAGATTCCTGAAGGTACGCGGGTGGCTCGGGGCAGAGGCCTTTTGAATTTCATTGAGGTTTCCCCTGAAGAAAAAGTTTTATCTTTAATGACTTTTGGCAAGGAGGATATTAAACTGGGGATAAAAAATTTAGTGATGGTAACCCAAAATGGTATAATAAAGAAAACTACTTTGGAGGAGTTTAAAAATGTTCGGAGGTCTGGTTTGATTGCAATAAAGCTTAGAAAAGGCGACCTTTTGAAAGAAGTTGCCAAAAGTACCGGCCAAAATGATATAATTATAGTAACAAAAAAAGGCCAATCCATCCGATTTAAAGAGCAAGATATAAGAAAGATGGGCAGACCTGCTTCGGGCGTCAAGGGAATTAGATTAAAAAAAGGAGATAAGGTAGTGGGGATGGGTATGGTAGAACAAGAAACGAGAAACGAGAAACAAGAAATAAGAAAATATTTATTGGTGGTAACGGAGAATGGGTATGGGAAGAGAACGGATTTGAGAGAATACAAATTCCAAGGAAGAGGAGGAACAGGTATTAAAACAGCCAATGTTACTGCCAAAACCGGAGAACTGGTTGCCTCAAAAATTTTAACAGGCGAGGAGGAAGATTTGATTGTTATCTCCCAGAAGGGTCAGGTAATTAGGGCAAAGATTTCCTTGATTCCTAAAATCAGCCGGGCAACTCAAGGAGTAAAAATAATGAGATTAGACGAGGGGGATAAAGTTGCCTCGTCCACCTGCATATAAACATGAATCAGTCTTTTCTAAATCCAGAAGAAGTATTAGACCAACTTGAACTGCGTCCGGATATGGTTGCAGCTGAGTTTGGCTGTGGTTCGGGCGGTTTTGCTATTCCTTTGGCAAAAAGACTGGAAGACGGGTTGGTTTACGGTTTAGATATCCAGGAAGCTTCTCTTTCTGCTTTAAAAAGTCGGACTCTTCTGGAAAATATTATTAATATCAGGATTGTCCGTTCTGATTTGGAAAAATCAAAGGGTTCAACCTTGCCTGAACTTTCTTTAGATTTAGTCTTTATCCCCAACGTACTTTTCCAAATAAAAGATAAAAATGTTATAGTATCAGAAGCAGAAAGAGTTTTGAAAAATAAAGGGAAATTAGTAGTAATTGACTGGCTGCCCAAAGCAGTCCAGGGGCCTGAGGAAGGAAGGATTTCTCCAGAAGAAGTAAAAGAAATCGCGGAGAAAATAGGATTTAAATTGGAAAAAGAATTTGAAGCAGGAAAATATCATTTCGGACTTATTTTTGAAAAACCCTAAATTGTGATATAATTTTTTAATGAAACCATATTTACCCAAATTAATAGTTTCCTTACTGTTAATTTCTTTTCTTATTCCTTTAACAGTTCAAGGAGTTACAATTAGTAATCCATTGCAAGCTCAGAGTTTTTGGGATTTGATAGATAAACTTATTGATTTTATATTTTACCTTGCTATAGCCGTAGCTCCGATAATGTTTATTGTTGCCGGATTTTACTTTATAACAGCAGCCGGCGACCCGGAAAAAATCAACACAGCTAAAAAAATGATTCTTTGGGTTCTAATTGGATTACTTATTGTTTTTTTAGCTAAAGCATTAATTGTATTTTTTGGAGAGATGTTTGGCATACAAATACCGCCCACAACACCTTAAAATTATAATTGTCATAAATTGTAAAGGTCGATCTCAAACTTAATAACTTTAACAAAAAAATGAAAAAAGTTTTAGTAAGCTTAGTTTTAACAGGTCTTCTATTTATTCCAGTATTGGTATTAGCGCAGGCGCCAGGTCCTGTTACTGCGCCCGGCTGGCAAACTTACAATGTCATACCGACACTCGACAGTGTCAGTAATTATCTTTTTGGATTTTTGTTAGTTACAGCGGCTATCTTTATCATAATTGCCGCCTTCATGTTTGTTACGGCATCCGGAGATCCTGACAAGACAAAAACAGCAAGAAATTTTGTTATGTATGCTGTGATTGGAGTATTAATAGCTTTCCTTGCCAAAGGATTCGTGATGCTTGTAAGTTATATAGTAAGGTAACATAATTTTTTTTGGCGGACTAAGAAAATATTTGTATTAGCCGGCAAACCCCGTTAGAGGTTCTTTTGTTTTGTGCTTTTATCTTAGCATTGTACCCTCTAACGGGGTTGATTTTTTGGTTAAAAAAGATAGGATAAAAAAGCCCTCGTGGTGGAACGGAATACACGCGTGGTTTAGGACCACGTCCCGAAAAGGTTGCAGGTTCGAATCCTGCCGAGGGCACAAAAAACCGCCCGATAAGGCGGTTTTTGTTTACTATTACTATTCTCTTACAGTTATCTTTCTTTTCTTTTCTCTTTCAATCTTTGGCATCCTGATAGTTAAAACTCCTTTTTCCATTGTGGCTTTTGCTCTTGAGCCGTCAACTTCAGCGGGTAGAATGATTTCTCTGGAAAACCTGCCCCAATAACATTCTTGATAGAAATAATTTTTTTTCTCTTCTATAAATTTTTTTTCTCTGTTTCCCTTTATGATAACTAAATCATTTTCAATAGTAATATCCAAGTTTTCCGGTTCTATTCCGGCAATAGCTGATTGAATAATAATTTCTTTGTCTGTTTGATAAACATCAACCGTTAATTGTCCTTCTGATTCAAACCATTTTTTTTCCTCTCCTGCTTCAATTTTTTTCTTTTCAGTTTTCTCCTTTTTTACCCCGTTAGAGACATGTTCTTTCTTTGGTTTTTCCCTGTTCTCGAAATCTCTAACGGGGTTTACCTCAATCTTTTGGGTTTTTTTTCTTTTCCCTGGTTTAGTTTTAGCAGTAGCCAAAACAACAGAAGATTTTTCTTCTGGCAATTCTTCAATATTCATTCCCTTTTTAAGTTTTTCAAGAAAGTCCGTCATATTATAATTGTAAACTATTTATATTTTACAGATGCTTGCCATTTTCTTAAGTTTTCTAAAACCAAAGGAAACAAAAAAAGCAAGACCGCTTAAAATAATAACTAAAGAGATAACTGAGAAAGTTAATAAAAGAGAGTTTTGACTTGTTAGACCTTTCTCAATTTCTATTATAGAAATATTGAAGAGACCATGCAAGAGGGTAGCAACTACTATTCCTTTGATAATTAATTTCAGTCGTTTTTTAGGTTCAAAAAAAGATAGAGCCAAAAAATAGCCCAGGGTTCCGGAACATAAAGCATGCAAAAAAGTAGCTCCTATGAAACGGAAAGAGCTAATAGCTGCGGCTTCACCAAAAAGAAGAGATCCTTTTCCGGAAAATAAAACCAGGATATTTTCTAAAGCAGCAAAACCTAAAGCTATAATAATCATATAAAGCATAGTATCTACAGGTTCATCAAATTCTGGATTATTTATTACTTTTTCTCTAATAATTAGATATTTAGAGCACTCTTCCACTAAAGCTATTATAAGAAAGTGGTATAAAATAAAAAATAAAAAAGGGAAAGTTTTAAACCAATTTTCACCAACTGTAACTAAAACTCCGGAAATTCCTATTTCTATTAAGGCAGCTATTATAGCTGCTATCATTCCATAAAAGAAAATTTTTAAAATCATTCTGTTTGACTCAGGATGAATATCTTTTCGCAAGTAAAAAAGAAGCCAGACAACACTGGGAGCTAAACCAAGAGAGATGTAGAGAAGATAAATCATGATTTTGGCCATTCTTCAATCATTAAGCATTTCTTTTTGTTTTTAATAGGGAGTTTTTGGTAGATTTCTTCTGTTATAAATGGAATAAATGGATGTAAAAGTATTAAAGAAGATGATAAAACATAAAACAAAATCTTTTGAGCTTCTTTATTGTTTTGTTTTTTAAATTCTTCAATATATATATCACAAAAATCATGCCAGAAGAAATTATATAAAGTATGAGCTGTTTTTCCAAACCGAAAATTCTCCAAATCGCTGTTAACCGACTTTATTGTTTTATCTAGTTTAGCTAATATCTTTTTATCTGCCGCAGTCAAGTTTTGATTTTTAGGTTTAGTTATTGTTTCTTGTTTCTTAGTTATTCCGGTTTGTTGCAAAACAAACCGGCTCGCATTCCATATTTTATTACAAAACTTTTTTCCCATAACAATATTGTCTTTTACAAATCTCATATCTTGGCCTCCCATAATTTGGTAAGCAATTCCAAAACGAGTAGCGTCGGCGCCATAGTCGTCAACAAGATTTATTGGGTCTACGCCGGTGCCAAGGGATTTTGACATTCTTTTTCCCTCTTTAGTTAAGATAGTGCTGTGAATATAAACATCTTTAAATGGAATTTTTTTCGTAAACTCTATTCCGGAAAAAATCATCCGAGCAACCCAAAGATTTATTATATCTCGAGCAGTACTCAAAACATCTGTTGGATAGAAATTATCTAAATTAGAGGCGGAGGCGGGCCAGCCGAGCGTGGCAAAGGGCCAGAGAGCAGAGCTAAACCAGGTATCTAAGACATCTTTTTCTTCTTTTAAGGGAATCTTATGGCCCCACCAGATTTGGCGGGAAATACACCAATCTTTTATATTTTTCAGCCAATCAAAATATGATTTTTCAAAACTTTTGGGATGAAATTTTATTTTACCCTCTTTCACTGGTTTTTTTGCCATTTCAGCTAATTTATTCATTTTCAAAAACCATTGCTTAGAAAGAATTGGTTCCAGAACAGTATTACATCTATAGCAACGGGCAATATTATGGGTATATGGTTCTGTCTTTTCCAAAATTCCAATTTTTTTCATATCTTCTACAATCTGCTTTCTCGTTTCCATCACCGTGAGCCCAGCGTATTTTTCAGCCAGTTTTGTCATTCGTCCATCCGGACCGATTACTTGTTTTTTTTCAAGTTTGTATTTTTCGCCTATTTCAAAATCATGAAAATCATGGGCAGGTGTTACCTTCATAGCGCCGGTACCAAAACTCATATCAACTTCTCTATCTCCAATGACTTTCATTTTAGCTTTACCCAAGGCAGTTTGAATAACGATGGTTTTACCAATATATTTTTTATATCTCGGGTCTTTTGGATTCACCGCTACGGCGGTGTCGCCTAATTTTGTTTCCGGCCTAACCGTAGCAATGGTAATAGGACCGTATTTAATGTAATACATTTCGGTTGGTTCCTCTATATATACAACCTCAAGGTCTGACAAACTAGTAGAACATCTTGGACACCAATTAACAACTCTTTCCCCTTGGTAAATCCATCCCTTTTTATAGTAATGTAAGAAAGCTTCTTTTACTGCTCGAGAATAGCCCTCGTCCATAGTAAATCTGGTTCTAGACCAATCGCATGAACAACCCAGTTTTTTTAACTGGTCTAAAATAATATCTCCGTACTTCTCTTTCCATTTCCAGACCTCTTCAATAAATTTCTCTCGTCCCAAATCAAATCTGGTTAGCCCTTCTTTTTTAAGTTTTTTTTCAACTACATTCTGGGTAGCAATTCCGGCGTGGTCTGTTCCAGGGAGCCAAAGAGCTTTGAATCCCTGCATTCTTTTCCAACGGATTAGGGTATCTTGAATAACTGCATTCAGGGCATGACCTATATGAAGCTCGCCAGTAACATTTGGCGGAGGAATAACAATTGTATATGGCTTTTTGTGGCGTTCCGGAAGTTTATCTGGATTGAAAAAACCACTCTTAAGCCAGAACTTGTAGGTTCTGTCTTCAACATCTTTAGGATTATAGGTTTTAGATAGTCTCATGTGAGTTCATTTTACCCCGTAGAAGAAATTTAACAAAGTTTTCTGAAAGAAAACCTAATGGCGTAGGCAGTTAAATTTTCTCTACGGGGTTTAACATATTTTTAAATTAGCGTCAGCTTTAATTTTCTTCCAGGACTTAGTTTCATCTCTTAACCAGACATAGTATCCTGCTATTCCTGTCATCGCTGCATTATCAGTACAAAACTTAAAACTTGGAACCCGAAACCTAAAATTTAATTTTTCTTTTTGAATTCTTTGTTGGAATTGCTTACGGAGTTCTTTATTGGCTGAAACGCCGCCCCCTAAAATTATGCTTTCCGCTTTATAATCTTTTGCTGCTTTAATAGTTTTCTTAATCAAAACATCAATAATTGATTGTTGAGTTTCTTTACATATTTCCCGAATATATTTCTTACTTTTTCTTATCCTTTGGGGCTGGGTTTTAAAATTATACAAAACAGCAGTTTTTAAACCCGAGAAACTGAAATCATAGTTTTTTTGATTTATCATCGGCCGAGGTAATTGTATCTTGTATCTCGACAAATCCGTAGAGGCCGGGCCTCTACGGATTTTTTTTGCTTGGTTGGCAATAGCTGGTCCGCCAGGATAGCCGAGTCCTAAAATTCTGGCAGTTTTATCAAGACATTCTCCCGCTGCATCATCCCTTGTTTCTCCAAGAATTTTGTAATTGCCAAAATCTTTCATTAATATCAATTGGGTATGCCCACCGCTTACCACTAAACAAGTCGCCGGAAACCGAATTACGCGACCCGGCCGCGTAGTTATATTCAGCCAATTGGCGAGTATATGCGCTTCAATGTGATTAACTGGTATTATTGGTAAATTCCAATCTTTAGCTAACTTTTTAGCAAAATTGATTCCAGTCCACAAACAGGGATCTAAGCCAGGCCCAACGGTTATTGCAATAAGATCTATTTTTGGCCTCTTTGTTTTCTTTAGTGTTTTTTCCAACACAAGAGGTAGATTCTTTTGGTGTTCTCGCTTTGCCAGAGTAGGGTATACTCCTCCCCATTTTCTATGAATTTCCACTTGCGAAGACACAATATTAGATAAAATATCAAAACGAGGCTGTTTTTGTCCTTTACCCCCACACCATAATGAGGACTGACTTCGTCTTTTTGCCCCGCCAAAGGCGGGGCTTGTCCTCGTTTGGTGTGGGGGTCTTGTCTCTACAATTGCGACACAAGTGTCATCACAGGATGTTTCAATGGCTAAAATCTTTACCCCCACGCCATAACAAGGATAGGCGCCAGAGGCGCTTTTTAACGAAGTTAATCCTCGTTTGGTGTGGGGGTTCATATTTCATTATCTTATCAGAAAACTTGTCCTTACGCTAATGAAATTGGTAGCGCCGGGTTGATTTTCTTCAATTTTCATGATAGAATAAAAAATAGATTGGCCCCATCGTCTAGTGGTTAGGACATTTGATTTTCAATCAAAAAACCGGGTTTCGACTACCCGTGGGGCCGCAAATAAAAAATATTGTAAAAAGGTCTAAAAGGGCTTGACAAATTGTGTGGGTATGCTATAATACGGGTGTACTTTGAAAATTAGATGATGGGTTTAAACAGTAACTTTTAAAAGAAAGAGAGGCAAGAAAATGAAACGTTTAATTTTGACAATCACGATAGTATTAGTACTAATTGGTATTAGCGCAGATGTGGTAAATGCTCAAGTTAATTGGCGATACATTGCCCAGAGCGAGAGGATACGTCACAATTCCTATGGACGCCTTCCACGTATAGGCGGCTCTATGGGTGGCTCGCAAGTTAATTGGCGATACATTGCCCAGAGCGAGATGATACGTCATACTTCCTGTGGACGCCTTCCACATATAGGCGGCTCTATGGGTGGCTCGCAAGTTAATTGGCGATACATTGCTCAGAGCGAGAGGATACGTCACAGTTCCGGATATTCACGTATGGGCGTAAATATAGGTGGATACGACACTAACGTTCGAGTAAAGAGCAACGAATCTTGGAATTCTCAAGGCGGGCAACGTTCGTATGAACAGTCCCCTGATTACCTTGGGAAAGTAATTGATTCAGCAACCACCTTAGGCGCGCTGGCGATTATTTCCAATTAACACAAGAGCTGTCCAGAAAGACAATAACATGTTACAACCCACAGCACAAAGTACCAAGGCGATCCCAAAATATTGGATCGCCTCTTTTTTTTCTTAATTAGGGCTTTGTGCTATTATACAAAATATAATGGAACAAGATTATTATCTTAGAATTGGCAGAGCTACAGATTTAAAAAATCCGAAAGAGCGATTCCTTTTTAGATTATTTGAAATTTTCCCCGGAGCTCTATCTTGGGGAGTTTTATTTTTAGCTATTTTTCTTTCTTGGAAGCAGCCCTTTTGGGTTGCTGTTTTTATTATAATTTTTGTAATCTTTTGGTTTTTCAGGACGATTTATTTTTCTTTGCATCTTTGGTCGGGCTATAAAAAAATGGCAGAACACGAGAAAATTAACTGGCTCGAAAAGCTTAATAAATTACCGGCTGCAAAAGGTTGGAAAAACCTTTATCATTTGATTGTTATTCCAATGTATGAAGAATCTTTAGAAATTGTTCGGGATACTTTTAAAAGTTTAGAGAATACGAATTATCCGAAAGATAGAATGATTATAGTTTTAGCTTGCGAGGAAAAAGTGAGAAACCGGGTTTTTAAAATAGCCAGGGAAATTGAAAAAGAGTTTGGCTCAAAATTTTTTAAATTTTTGGTTACCTGGCATCCAGCTAATTTACCGGGCGAAATTACGGGCAAGGGTTCAAACGAAACCTGGGCAGTTAAAAAAGCGAAAGAAGAAATTATTGATCCCTTAGGTGTTGTTTGCGAAAATATAATTTTTTCCTCTTTTGATGCTGATACCTGCGTTTTCCCAAAATATTTTAGTTGTCTGACTTATCACTATTTAACTTCGGAAAAGCCAACTAAAACCAGTTTTCAGCCAATTCCCCTTTTTGTTAATAATATCTGGCAAGCTCCGGCGATTTCCCGAGTTTTTTCTTTCTCCTCAAGCTTCTGGCATGCTATGAATCAGGAAAGGCAGGAAAAACTGGTAACTTTTTCTTCTCATTCAATGAGTTTTAAAGCATTAGTTGATGTTAATTTTAAGCAAACAAATGTTGTTTCAGATGACTCAAGGATTTTCTGGCAGTGCTTTTTGAAATATAATGGAGATTACCGAACTCAGCCATTGTACTACCCGATTTCTATGGATGCTAATGTAGCGAGAAGTTTTTTTAGAACTTTGTTTAATATCTATCGGCAGCAAAGAAGGTGGGCTTATGGATCAGGAGATATTGCCTATTTTCTTTTCGGCTTTTATAAAAATAAAAAAATCCCTTTTCTGAAAAAATTTTCTTTGGGACTTGAGTTAATTGAGGGGCATCTTTCTTGGGCTACTGCCAGTATTATAATTTTTATGTTGGGCTGGCTTCCCCTATTTTTGGGAGGGCCTGAGTTTTCTCAGACCTTAATTTCTTATAATTTACCAAAAATAATAAGCCGACTTATGACTTTAGCTATGATCGGCTTGCTAAGTTCTATTTATTTAAGTTTTCTTTTGCTTCCGCCCAAACCCCCAGAGTACGGCCGCTTTAAGTATTTAGTTTTTATTTTCGGCTGGCTTTTATTTCCTATAATGATGATATTCTTCACTGCCCTTCCAGCTCTGGACGCCCAAACCCGCTGGCTACTGGGGAAATATATGGGTTTCTGGCCCACTGAGAAAGTTAGAAAATAATTTTTATTCCAAGTGAATTCGTTGTCTAAATCTACTTAACTTTGCCCGTAATTGGGAGTATTTTTTTAATTGAGGATCTTCTAATAAAATTTCTTTTGCTGATTCTCTGGTTTTTTCAACCAAAGATATGTTTTTCAGAGAATTCATCATTAAATCAGGAATTCCCCATTGTCTGGTGCCGCTAAAGTCACCAGGTCCTCTGATTTCCAAGTCCTTTTCAGCTAATTTGAAGCCATCTTCAGAATTGATTAAAGCCCTTAACCGCTGATAGGTTTTTTTAGTGTGTGAGTCAGTGAATAGTAGGCAATAAGATTGATAACCTGCCCTGCCAACTCTTCCTCTAAACTGGTGAAGTTGAGCTAAGCCAAAACGTTCTGCTCCCTCAATCATCATTACCGTAGCGTTGGGAATATCAATTCCTACTTCAATGACTGAAGTTGAAACCAAGATGTCGGTTTTTTTGTTCTTGAAATCTTTCATTATATTTTCTTTTTCTTTGGTTGCCATTTTCCCGTGAAGCATTTTTACTTTTAAATCAGGGAAGATTTCTTTTGAAAGTTTTTCATATTCTTCTTTTACCGCCTTTACTTTAGCCCAGCTCATTTGGGCTTCTGATAATTCTTCATTATCATCATTTTTTTCTATTCGCGGGCAGATTACGAAAATCTGTCTTTTTTTCTTCACTTCTTTTCTAATAAAGTCATAAGTTTTTTCTCTTTCCCCCTGCTTGATTACTTTGGTAATTATTTTTTTTCTGCCTTTTGGTAATTCATCAATTAGAGAAAGATCCAAATCGCCGTAAACAGTTAAAGCAAGAGTGCGGGGGATAGGAGTGGCAGTCATAGAAAGGAGATGAGGAACAATGTCCTGGCTGCGACAAAGCTTGGCGCGCTGTTCTACGCCAAAACGGTGCTGCTCGTCTAAAATGACCAGGCCAAGTTTTCCGAATTTTACCTTGTCTTGGATTAAAGCGTGAGTTCCAATCAAAATATCTACCCCCACCACCAAATCTTTGGTGTGAGGGTTAATTTCACCTATAGTTTTTTCAAGAAGTTTTTTCCTTGAAATTTCTATCACCTGATTTTTTAATTTTTTTGAACGAAACTGGTCTTGTTTTCCGGTTAATAAGCCAATATTTACTTTAAAATCTTGAAGCAGCTTAGCTACTTCAAGAAAATGCTGTTTAGCTAAAATTTCGGTAGGAGCCATAAAAGCAGTTTGATATCCTTGCTTGATAGTATTTAAAGCAGCCATTGCGGCAACAACAGTTTTTCCAGAACCAACGTCTCCTTCGAGAAGACGATTCATTGGTCTTTGTCTCTCCAAATCCTTTAAAATCTGCCAGGCAGATTTTTTCTGTGCGTCAGTTAATTTGAATGGCAACGATTTAACAAAGTCCTGAATTGTTTCTAATTTAATTAGGAGAGAAGCTGATTTTTCTTGATTAAAACGGTTTCTTTCTCTTAAAACAAAAAGCTGGATATAGAAAAGTTCTTCAAAAGAAAATCTGTCTTGGGCTTTTTGCGATAATTTTACAGAGCTTGGGAAATGAATCTCCCAAAGAGCTTTCTTAACTGGCATAAGATTATATTCTTTTACTATTTCTTCAGGCAGGGTTTCATCAATTTGATTTTCAAGATTAATTAATAAAGGTTTTAGAATAAACCTGAGCCATCTTGAAGACAAGCCAGCTGTTTCCGGATAAACAGGAATGAGCCGGCCGGTATGAGTTAAATCAGAAGACAAATCTCCTTTTTCATAAATAGGGTTTGATAGATATATCCCGTTTTTTGATATTATTGCTTTTCCTGAAAGAAAAACATTATCTTCTTTTTTTAAAACTTTAGTTAAGTAGGGCTGGTTAAACCAGGTTACTTTTATCGCTCCGGTTTCATCTTCTATAATTGCCTGGGTTAGAAACATTCTTCTCTTCCAAGTTCTATTAGTTTTAATTTCAAGAATCTTTCCATAAACTGTACAAATTTCATTAATCTTTATTTTTGAAATAGGAATTAAATTAGAAAAATCCTCGTAGCGACGAGGAAAGTGAAAAAGCAAGTCCTGAACTGTTTTGATCCCTAACTTTTTTAGTTTCTTTTTGAAAACAGGCCCTATTCGTGGAATGTTTTCAATAGGAGTAGCAAGATTCATAAAATTATATTACACTAACATATTAAGCAAAAAATCGTTTAAAATCAACTTTATTATGAGATTTTGCAGTGCGTGTCTACTCGGAATAAAATGTAGATACGATAGTAAAAGCAAGCCGAATAAAAAAGTGATAAAACTTTCAAAAAAGGAAGTTCTGATTCCTGTTTGTCCAGAGCAATTAGGCGGGCTGCCAACCCCGAGAGAAAACCGAGAAATACGAGGGAAGAAAGTCATTACTAAATCAGGAAGGGACGAAACCAAGAATCATAAAATGGGAGCAGAGGAAACTTTGAAATTAGCAAAATTATTCGGCATTAAAGAAGCGATTTTAAAACAAAAAAGCCCGTCCTGCGGCTGCGGGAAAATATATGATGGAACTTTTTCAGGAAAACTAATTAAGGGCGATGGAGTAACAACCGCCTTATTAAAAAAGAACAAAATAAAAGTAATAACCGAAGAAGATTTGTAATCAGGTAATTAAAAAATAGAAAAAATCGCCCCGTTAAGCGGGGTGATTTTTTTGTGTCCCCAGAAGGAGTCGAACCTTCATTTCAACTTCCGCAAAGTTGCGCTCTATCCATTGAGCTATGGGGACGGCTATTTTTAAATTTATCATAAAATTCGCTAAAAATCAATTGACGTATACGAATTTATTTGTTAAAATAAAAGCACTTGGAGAGGTGTCTGAGTGGTTGAAAGAGAAAGTTTGCTAAACTTTTATAGGGTGTAATAGCCTTATCGAGGGTTCGAATCCCTCCCTCTCCGCACAAGGCGGGATGCCAGAGTGGACGAATGGGGCTGTCTTGAAAACAGTTGTACCGAAAGGTACCGTAGGTTCGAATCCTACTCCCGCCGCAAACGAAATTTTGAATTCAAATTTTGACCCGACAAGTGGAACGTTAGAACTTTTTATCGCCAAACAGGCGATTTTTATTGACAAATTAACATTAAAAGTATACTATATATCCAGTTCTTAACATTGTTAAATATTGTCTAAACCTTATAGAAAGGAGGTGATAGATTGTAAGACTTAGAATATTGTTCTTTAAGAGTAATCTAACAGCTTTACAAGGTTTTTAAGCTCATTGTTGAGCAAGGGAAACAAGGTAAAGGAGTAGAAAAAATGGAAAAAGAATACATTAAATTG
>Ga0307434_1000163_pt1 | contig 60031 bp, 71 predicted proteins | sample SalMarWE160220MG_FD_202156 | JGI IMG/M metagenome (GOLD analysis project Ga0307434, IMG submission 202156) | Salt marsh sediment microbial communities from the Plum Island Ecosystem LTER, Massachusetts, United States - WE1603-220 | ecosystem: Environmental > Aquatic > Marine > Intertidal zone >... | reverse complement strand
TGTTTGTGAGTGAAAAATAGAGTCAGATCTATTTTTCACCAAAAATTTTTCGGCTCGCTTGCCTTGCCGAAGTTCAAAAAACGCAGGCAGGGCTAACAACAGGCAAAAAATGGAGGGGGTCTGGGGGAGGAAATTTTTTGCCTGCTGGCTGTCTACCGTAGGTAGACCACGGCTCTGAAAAAGTGCTCACATTATTAAATTTTGGCTGCCATTTATTAAGCGCTTTTTCAGAGCCGTTCAAAAATCATCATTTGGATTTTGTTGATAGTGAGTTCTAACTTTTTTCAAAATTGACCATGCAAGGACAAAAACAAGGGGAATTGGAAATTTTATGTTAAAATGAATATATATGACAGAAGAGAAAAAAGAAAATAAGAAAAGATTAATTGTTATTGATAGCAATGCGGTGATTCATCGAGCATTTCATGCTTTGCCGTCTTTAACTACTAAAAAAGGGGAGCTAGTTAACGCTATTTATGGATTTTTATTGGTTTTTTTTAAAGCTATTAAAGAATTTCAGCCAGATTTTGTTGTTGCTGTTTTTGACTTTCCTGCTCCTACTTTCCGCCATGAGAAATACAAACTTTATAAAGCTACTCGGAAAAAAGCCCCGCAAGAACTTTATGAGCAAATTCCTAAGATAAAAGAAATTTTAAAAAGTTTTAATATTCAGATTTTTGAAAAACAAGGATTTGAAGCAGATGACCTTATTGGAACTATTTCCAAGGCAGCCCCTAAAAAGCAGGTTCTTCCTGAGATTGAAACAATTATTTTAACCGGTGATTTAGACGCTTTGCAGCTTGTTGATAAAAATACCCAAGTTTATGCTTTAAGAAAAGGACTCAAAGATACTGTTTTGTATGATAAAGAAAAGGTTAAGGAAAAATATGATGGATTGGGCCCTCAAGAGCTGATTGATTATAAGGGGTTGAGGGGTGATCCATCAGATAATATTCCTGGAGTTTCAGGAATTGGCGAGAAAACAGCTATTTATTTGATTAAAGAGTTTAGAACTTTGGAAAATCTTTACAAAGAGTTGGAACAAAATAGCGAAAAAGCTAAAAAGGTGAAAGAATCTTTAAGAAAAAAACTTTACGATTATAGAGAACAAGCCTTTATTTCCAAGATGTTAGCTGAGATAAATCAGAATGTGCCGATTGAATTTGATTTGGAAAGATGCCGTTGGCCAGGTTATAATAAAGATAGAGTGATTCGCCTTTTTAAGAATTATGAATTTCAAACTTTAATTGATCGTTTATCAAACAATGTTTTGGAAGAAAAAAAACAATAACAATAATGTATTTTTTAGGAGCGATATAACAATCGCTAACTATCTTTCTGATGGACTCTTGGTTTTTGATAAAAACAATAAACTTATTTTAGTTAATCTTCAAGCTGAAGAATTTTTTCAAATTAGAAAGGAAAAAATATTAGGCAAATCAACTTTAGAACTAAACCGTTTTCCTCATTTCGGGCCATTAGTTTCTCTTTTAACAGGAAGAACAAAAGAGTTTTTTAGAAGAGAACTTCAGATTAGAGAAAACTTTATCTTAGAAGTAACAAGCACCTCAATGATAATTAACGGAGAAAAATCCGGCACTTTAGTGATTCTGCATAATGTTAGCCGAGAAAAGATAGTAGAAAAAATGAAAAGCGAGTTTGTTACTTTGGCGGCTCATCAATTGCGCACCCCCACTTCAGCGGTAAAATGGTCTCTTCAAATGTTGTTGGATGGAGATCTGGGAGAATTAAACAAAGAACAAAGAAAGATTGTTGAAAGAATATATAAGACAAATGATAAGGTAATTAGGCTGGTCAGAGACCTTTTGAACTTAGCTCAGATTGAAGAGGGAAAGTTTCTTTCTAAAATAGTTCTTTCAAATATTGAAGATATTATTCAATTTATAATAAATGAGAATAGAAATTTAATAGAAGAAAAGAAAATCAAACTGGAATTTAAAAAACCAAAGGACAAATTACCTAAAGTTATGTTAGATGTTGAGAAAATGAAAATTGCTATTGAAAATATTTTTAATAACGCTCTTAAATATGTTTTTTCTGGCGACAAGGTTTCAATTTCTCTTAAGTATAATAAAAAAGAAATAGAAGTTAAAATTCAGGATACCGGGATGGGAATTCCTAGAGACCAGCAAATGAAAGTATTTACTAAATTCTTTCGAGGCACTAATATAATGAAAGTAGACACTGAAGGCACAGGGCTTGGACTTTATATAGCAAAAAATATTATTGAGGCTCATGGAGGAAGAATTTGGTTTGAATCTGAAAAAGATAAAGGTTCAATCTTCTATTTTACTGTTCCAGTGAAAGAAAGCTTTGCCGAGTTTATCACTGGAAGATTTTATTAACCCCGTTAGAAACCTGTGGATAAAACAGGATTTTATAAAACCAAAAGATATATTATAATTATAATAGAATTACTTATACTGAGTGTTTCTAATGGGGTTAACAGTTTGCGTTTATTTTATAAGTGATATAAAATAAGGATATGGCTAAAAAAATTTTAATAATTGAAGACGATAAATTTCTTCGGGAACTCATTAGTCAAAAACTTCTAAAAGAAGGTTATGATATTGTTGAAGCAGTAGACGGAGAAAAAGGAATAAAAAGTATTAAAGATGAAAAACCTGATTTGGTTTTACTTGACCTTATTTTGCCGGGAATAGATGGTTTTGAGGTTTTAGCAAGAACGAAAAAAGACCAGAATACGGCTCAGGTCCCCGTAATTATTCTGTCAAACCTTGGACAGAAAGATGACATAGAAAAAGGGCTGAAAATGGGGGCGGCAGGTTATTTGATTAAAGCCCACTTTACTCCAGCTGAAATCATTGAGAAGATTGGAGCAGTTTTGAAGTAATATGCCCGAGCTTCCAGAGGTTGAAACAACAACAAGAGCTTTGAAAACAAAGGTCCTATAAAGGATCTTTGTTGGTGTTTGGACAGATGTTAAATTTCCGAGGACGGGCCTCAACTTTTATTTTTAGAATAAGAAAATCCGTAATAATTGATTTTTTCTGAGGGTATGCTAATCTGCGACATTAGTTCTTTAGCTCGGAAATATGGATTGTAAAGGAGAAATAAAAATGTCTGAAAACGAATGTATTTTTACCAAAAAAGAATTAAGTAGAATGATGGAAGAACCAAGGATTAAGCTTACTCCGCGGCAGAGAGATATAATCCAATGTTATGCTTCTGGTTCTGTATTTGACGAGCAAATCGCTGAGATGTTAAAAATTAGCCGACATACAGTTCGAGCTCACTGGAAGTTAATAGCTCGGAACTTTAAAGATGGAGACAAATTTAGCATATTTTTAATGATTGTAAGGGCGATAAGGAAAAGAGACGATATTTTTAATTCAGAAGAATTAAGCTGGTTAGCTAAAAAATTTAATCTAAGCCAAAGATTAATAGGCGTGCTTCAGTGCCTTTGTCGGGGTATGTTTGATAAACAAATCGCCAGAGAATTAGGAATGACCACAAGAGAAGTTCAGATTGATTTAACTATGATGGGCGAGAAAATAGTTGAAGGAAAAATAATCGGAGGAAAAAAGAGAAAAGATATTATACTGCTGGAGCTTTTAAGAGTAGTAAGGAAGAGGAATAAGGAGATTTAATAAGGGGATCTTATTCCCCTTTTTTATTTATAAATTGAAATTATTTTATAATTTAGTAAAATAATAACAGTCAAACTACAAACTACAAATTATAAACTATAAACTAATCAATGATTATTTTTCTTTATGGCGAAGATACATATAGGATGAAGGAGAAACTGAAAGAGATAATTGAAAGGTATAAGAAAATTCACAAGAGTGGGTTGAATTTGAAATATTTTGATGATTTTACTAATTTTAAAGATGGAATTAGACAAACATCAATGTTCAAAGAAAAAAAGTTGGCAGTTGTAACTAATGTTTTTGCAAATCCTGATTTTAAAGAAAAGTTTTATCAAAGTAAAAAAGAATTTTTAATTTCAGAAGATATAATTTTAATTTATCAAAAAGGCGACTTTAATAAAAACAACTCTTTATTTAAATTTCTTAAAAAAAATGCCAAGTCCCAAGAATTTAAGTTCCTTACAAGTCAAAGATTAAAAACTTGGATTAAAAAAGAATTTGATAAATACGAAACAAAGATAGATTCAGAGGTTTTAGAAAAACTTATTGAATATATTGGCAATGACCTTTGGCAAATGAGCAATGAAATAAAAAAACTGGCGAGTTTTAAGAATAATAAAACAGTTAGAACAGAAGATATTAAACTTTTAGTAAGGTCAAAAATTGAAACAGACATATTTAAAACCATTGACGCTATAGCTGATAAAAATAAAAAGCAGGCCTTAAACCTGCTTCATAAACATTTAGAAAAGGGTGATTCTCCTTTATATCTTCTTTCAATGATAAATTATCAATTCAGGAATCTTTTAGCGGTTAAAGACCTCATTGAAAAACAGATACCATACAATATTATTTTGAAAAGAAGCGGTCTTCATCCTTTTGTTGTTAAAAAAAGTTATTATCAATCCCAGAAGTTTACTTTCCAAGAATTAAAAAAAATCTATCAGAAAATCTTTAAGAAAGATCTCGATATTAAAACCGGACGGATACAGCCTGAAATAGCGCTTGATTTATTAATTGCAGAAATTTAGTCCTTGTTTATTAATTTCGTTATTCTTGATTTTTTTCTAGATGCTGTATTTTTCTTGATTACCCCAATCTTAGCTGTTTTGTCTAATATCTTATATATCTGGGGTAAAAGCTTTTTTGCCTCCTCTATTTTTTTCTCTAAAACTAATCCCCTGACCTTTTTTATTAGGTCTTTCATTTTCTTTTTATAAACAAGGTTTCTATCTCTTCGTTTAACACTCTGGCGAAGGGCTTTTTTAGCGGATTTTGTTATTGGCATATTCGCTTTGCTAAATTAAAAAGTAAAAATTGTTTTTTAACTTTTGATTCTCGTTTTTCTTTTTTAGCCTTCAGTTTTTAATTTATTTAGTGTATCACATAATTATTATTTTTGCAATAGTTACGCCTTGTGTTATAGTGTAATATTGCACATTGTCATCTAAATAAACGCTTAACTGAAAACGCCTAACTAAACAAAAAAAGAATAGGAGATAGTTATGAATATACTCTTGGTTTCCCCACAGTTTTTACAGACATTCTGGCTTTGGGATTCTGTTGTGAGGTTTGTTGGTAAAAAAGCAGCTTTCCCTCCGTTAGGACTGCTTACGGTAGCTGCTATGTTGCCAAAATTATGGCAAAAAAAGTTGGTTGATCTAAGCATACAGAAACTTGTAGAAGAAGATATTAAATGGGCAGACTACGTTTTTATCGGCGCGATGTTAACCCAAAAAAATTCGGCAAAAGAGGTTATCACACGTTGCAAGAACTTGCACAAGCCGGTAATTCTTGGCGGGCCGATTCTTGAAACAGGGTGTGCCGAATTTTCGGACGACGTTAGCCACTTTTTAATAGGAGAAGCAGAAGACACATTGCTTGAATTTTTGGCTGATTTACAAAAAGGGGAAGCAAAAAAAACCTACTCGTTTAAAAATTTCCCAAATCTTGCCACTTCTCCGATTCCCTTATGGGAGTTAATCAACCCCAAAGACTACGCATCTCTGCTGGTGCAGTATTGCAGGGGTTGCCCTTACGGGTGTACATTCTGTAACACAGCAAAAAACAATGGTCGTATTACACGCACAAAGTCCACGGAACAATTTCTGCGCGAACTAGATGTAATTTATGAGACAGGATTTAAAGGAGCTATTTTCGTCGCTGATGATAACTTTATCGGCGACAAAAAGAAAATAAAAGAAATGCTGGCCGAATTAATTAAGTGGCAGCAGTTTCGCGGATATCCGTTTGATTTTACCGCAGAAGTGGATATAACTCTTGTTGATGACCCAATTCTTATGGATTCAATGGTTTTAGCGGGCTTTAAGAAGGTCTTTTTGGGATTAGAGACGTCGAATAAAGCTTCGCTTATTGAATGCAATAAAATACAGAATGTCAATCGCGACATGGTTGCTTGTGTCAAAATAATTCAGAATCACGGGTTGGTTCCGATGTCGGGATTTATTGTCGGATTTGACAGTGATCCGCCAGACACTTTTGACACCCTGATGATTAATTTTATTCAGGCAACAGGAATTGTTATTGCCATGGTCGGAGTACTCCAGGCACCGCAGGGAACTCCATTGTGCAAAAAACTACGGCAAGAAAATAGACTGCTGGCGCAATCATCGGGCAATAACATAGACTGTCGCCCGAATTTTGAGCCAAGAATGTCGCTTGAAACTCTTGTACGAGGATACAAGAGAATCGTGGAAACAATTTATTCCCCGAGGAAATATTATGAACGTATCTGTGTTTTCTTGAGGGAATATAATGCGAGTAAAAGAATCAAGAAAAAAAATACTGCAACAGATTTAAAGGCGTTTGTCATCTCAATATTGCGCATAGGGCTTTTTGGAAGATTCACAATTAGTTATTACTACTGGAAAACGCTGGCGGTGGCATTTTTCAAGTATCGCCCAGCGTTTTCTGAGGCCGTGGCTCTCCAAATTTATGGATTCCACTTCCAAAGGATTGCCGAAAGCATCCAAAAAGCGTAAGACTCTTTTGAGTTTTCGGGGGCGAGTGATCGCCCCTTTTTTATTTATGGTTTTTAAAATTTTTAATCAAATCACTGATTTCAACTACGCGTTCAAAATCTAAGTTGTGAGCAGCTTCCCTCATTTGTTTTTTCAGAAGTTTAATATTTTTAATTGCCCAAAACTTAGGACTTACCTTTTCTTCTTGTTCCGTACCCCCGTCTTAAATTTCCGAAGAAACTTTGGCGGGTCGTGTGGGATCGCTTTCGGGCTTTAATTTTGAAACTAGTTTGAACATATAAAAATAAATTAAAATGCGATTTTTATCTAAATATGATACAATAAATAAAGTATTTGTATATTCGTAAAAAGCAATCCTACGGGGAGTCTATCTGCAGGCATCCAACGTAAATTCGCAGAGAATATGATATCTTATTTAAACGGCAAAATTATTATAAAAAAAGACAAGTTTATTATTTTAGACGTCAACGGAGTGGGGTATAAGGTTTTTTTATCTAAAAAAACCTTAACTAAATTACCAGAAATTGGCGAGATTGTTAAAGTTTTTTGTTTTTTAAATGTTAAAGAAAACATAATGGATCTTTACGGTTTTTTAAATTATAAAGAGCTTGAATTCTTTGAGATTTTAGATAATATTCGCGGAGTTGGCCCAAAAGCAGCCCTTGAAATTTCTTCTTTAGGATCTTTAGAAAGTATTAAAGAAAGAATTTTATCTAAAGATGAAACATTATTTTCTGAAATTTCAGGGATAGGAAGAAAAAAAGCAATGACGATTATTTTAGAGCTTACAGGGAAAATTAAGGATATTTCTAAAGAGAAAAAAACAAAGAAAATTGACGAAGCAGAAGAAGGCCTTGTTAATTTGGGTTTTACCCGGCAGCAAGCAAAAGACGCTTTAGCAATAGCTTCTAAAGATATAAAGGACGTAGAGGAAAGAATAAAAGCCGCTCTAAAAGTTTTAGGAAGATGAGATTAAAAAATCTAATCAAGAAAATTATACCCGATTTTTTATTAAGCTTTTATCATTATTTTTTATCATTGATAGGAGCTTTTTTATATGGATTTTCTTCTAAGAAATTAACAGTTATTGGAGTGACTGGGACTAGCGGGAAGTCAACAGTAGTGGAGTTATGCGCTAATATTTTTCAAGAGGCAGGACTTAGAACAGCTTCAATGTCTTCTATTAAGTTTAAAATTAGAGATAAAGAATGGGAGAATGAATTGAAAATGACAATGCCCGGAAGAATGAAAATTCAGAGATTTCTAAGACAGGCAGTAAGGGCAGATTGTAAGTACGTAATTTTAGAAGTGACTTCCGAAGGAATAAAACAATATCGGCATAAATTTATTGATTTTGATGTTGCTGTTTTAACTAATTTAAGCCCGGAGCATATTGAGTCACATGGTAGTTTTGAAAAGTACCAAGCAGCCAAGGCAAAACTTTTTCAACAAACAAAAAAGATTCATATTATTAATATAGATGATAAAAATGCAGAGCATTTTTTAAAGTATCCTGCTGAGAAAAAGATAGAATATGGAATAAATGACGCTGGGATTTTACCAAAAGATCTAAAACTTTTGGGCGAGTTTAATTTATATAATGCTATAGCAGCAGCTAAAATTGCAATGTCTCAAGGGATTTCTTTGGAAATTTGCAAAAGAGCTTTAGAAAAAATAAAAGGAATTCCCGGCAGGATGGAGACTATTGTTAGAGAACCATTTACTGTTGTGGTGGACTACGCCCATACGCCAGAAGCCCTTGAACAAGTTTATAAAACTTTAAAAAACTACAAACTACAAACCAAAAGCTACAAACTAATATGTGTCTTGGGCGCGTGCGGAGGAGGAAGAGATAAATGGAAAAGGCCGGTTTTAGGCAAAATAGCGGCTCGGCATTGTGATGAAATTATAATTACCAATGAAGACCCTTATGATGAAAATCCAATGGAAATTATTAATCAAGTTGCAGGAAATATAAAAGCTAAGAAAATATTGGATAGAAAAGAAGCAATCAAAAAAGCTGTTCAATCAGCTAGTTCTGGAGACGTTGTAGTAATTACTGGCAAAGGTTCAGAGCCCTGGATGTGCGTCAAGGGAGGCAAAAAGATACCATGGGATGATAGAGAAATAGTTAAAGAAGAATATAAAAATATAAAATAAAACATAAATGATATCTTCATTAATTAAGAGTATTACTGTTGATAAATATCTTCTTCCGATAAGAAAGGAAATATTTAGACTAATTCCAAAAAATTCTTCTGTTATAGATGTTGGCTGCGGGACAGGTAGTTTGTTATTTCTTTTATCTAAAAAAATAAATTATGGCTTGGGGATTGATATTTCTAAATCAAATATAAAATTTACCCAGAAGAAAATTTTGAAAACAAATTTAAGTAATTTAAAGTTTGAGTTAGCCGACGCGAGATTTTTGGGCAAGATTATCACCAAGAAATATGATATTGCAATACTATCAATGACTTTACATTCTCTTGATAGCGGTTCTCAAATTGAGATACTGGAAAAATTATCAAAAATCACAAACGAATTAATTATTATTGAATACATTATTGATTGCCCATTATTAAGGAAATTTTTAATGCATTTAGAGGAAATTTTCTCAGGGCATTATAAAAATTTTAGAGATTATATAAAAAAAGGGAATCTAAATTTATTAATGGTCGGTACTGGTTTTAAAGAAAGAAGAAGTTTAAATACCTTTGACAGAGGGATTAAAATTTTTATTTACAAAAAATAGTTTTACTTTTTATTAATAATTTGCTATAGATAAATTAGTAGTTCATTAATTAGTTCATTTCGGAACAAAATAAAAACAAGAAAGGAATAAAAAATGGGAAAAGAAACAGAAAAAAGAAAAACATTGTGGGAGTGTGCAGCGGGCGCCTGTCTCAATGTAATGTCAGAAGGGGCTGGAAATAAGAAAAGAATCATTGTTTCTGACGGGACGGGCGAAGTCGGGTTTACGCCGAAAGAGTTTGATGCCTTCAAAGAGGCAATCAAGAAAGGAGATTTATAAGGACTCAATAATAATGGAGTCCTATGGGCCGAGAAATTTAACTCGGCCTTTTTTATTTTTATGATATTTTTATGCTAAAATAAATATTGGGAGACCGGGTCTCCCACCAGCTTCTTAATTATGCCGTACAGAAAACAACAATTTGTAAATGGTGAGGTTTGTCATATTACTTTGAGAGGTATTGATGATAATTTAATTTTTAAAGATGTAGACGATTATTATCGAGGCGTTTTTTCTATTTATGAATTTAACAATACTAAACCTGTAGAAATATGGCTGAGGCGGCAACAACGCAAAAAAGAGAAAATATTGGGAGACCCGATCTCCCAATCTCGTGAATGTTTAGTAGATGTTTTAGCATTCTGTTTTATGCCGAATCATGTTCATCTTTTATTAAAACAGATAAAGGAAAATGGTATTACTAAGTTTATGCAAAAAGTTGGCGTTGGTTATGGAGGATATTTTAATAGAAAATATAATCGAAAGGGATATGTCTTTCAGAATAGGTTTCATGCGGTTCATATTAAAAATGAAGGTCAATTAAAAGTTGTTTTTACTTATATCCATACCAACCCTATATCTTTAATAGAGCCGAAATGGAAAGAATTAGGAATTAAAAATCCAGAAGAAGTTATTGAATTCTTGGAAAACTACAAATGGTCAAGTTATCTCGATTATATTGATAAAAATAATTTTCCTTCTGTTACCAAAAGAGAATTTATATTAAAAATAATAGGCGGAAAGCAAGGATGTGAAGATTTTATTAAAGATTGGATAGAACACAAAAAAGAAATCGCAAAATTTTCTAATTTGTTTTTAGAATAAGGCATTGGGAGACCCGGTCTCCCAATAAGGTCTCCCAATAATCTCCCAATAATCTCCCAATAATCTCCCTGATATTGACTTTTTTGGGAAAATGAGTAAAATAGAATATATCGTGAATATGATAGTTCTTTAACACTATATTTCAAGGAGTGGAAAAATGAGAGAGAAAGAGCTCTTTACGCGTTGCGAGAAAGAAAATCCGATTTTGACGCCAGATATGTGGCACTATCCAGCGGAGCAGGTTTTTAATTCAGCCGCAGCAGAAGACGAGAATGGCAAAACAGTACTTTTAGTGCGAGTTGTAGATAATACAAATCGTTCGCATTTAACTTTGGCTAAAAGTGATGATGGGAAAACGAACTGGCAGATTGATTCTAAGCCAACCCTGGAAGCAAATATAAACTTTAATGAGTTTAGGTTAGGGCTAGAGGACGCAAGAATTACTTGGTTGGAAGAAGAAAACATATTTATATGTGCTTGTACTTCTTTCCGAGCAAACTATAGAGGTAACCCCCCCGGCATTTCTCTTTTTAACACCTCGTCTTTTTCTAGTTTTGAGCGAGTGGCTCAACCACTAGAGCCCAATAACAAAAACGCTGCCTTATTCCCTAGAAAAATTAATGGTCACTTTGCCCTTATAAATAGGCCAGAGGATTCTAAACAGGGAAGTTATGTCTGTGTTTCCTTTTCACCAGATTTAAAATTTTGGGGCAAAGATAAACCATTGTTTTTTCCCAGACCATGGGGTTGGGATAATTACAGAGTGGGATTGGGCCCTCCACCTATTGAAACCAAAAAAGGTTGGCTTATTATTTATCATGGTTCAGGAGGAAAAGCAGCAAGGCTCATTTATCGTCTTGGTTTGGTTCTATTAGATCTGGATAGTCTTGATGTAAAGCGACGTAGTGAGGGTTGGATTTTTGGACCCGCGAAAGATTATGAAGGAGGAAGAGATGGGATTGTTTTTTCATGCGGTGCTGTAGTTAAGGGCAATGAACTAAGAATGTATTACGGAGGTAACGATGATGTAGTTGCTTTAGCTACGGCTAATTTGGACGAAGTTCTTGAATATTTAATGAAATGTCCGGAAAAATAAATAAGTAAATATAAAAAATAACCTCGCTAATGCGAGGTTTTTCTTTTTTTAACAATAGTATGATATAATTATACAAAAGTATAAAGGTCGTTCGTTTTAATAATTAACTTTCTAAAATTATGAATCCCGTTAGAAATTACTAAGTTTTCAGTAATTTTTACAAGGGTTCATGATTTCTAACGGGATGAATGGACAAACTCCTCAAACCCCAGTTCAGAAGCAAGACAAAGATTTAATAGCAATTCTTAGTTATTTCGGTATTCTTTTCTTAATTCCCTTGCTTGTCAGTAAAGACAAACCTTTTGTTCAATTTCACGCAAAACAAGGATTAGTTTTATTTATTGCTGAAATTGCCACCACTTTAGTTGCCTGGATACCGATTCTCGGTTGGATTGGAGCCCCCATATTATACGTTGTTTGGGTTGTCTTTTCTATTATTGGAATTGTGAACGTTCTAGGTGGAAAACAAAATCCTCTTCCAATAATCGGGAAATTAGCTGGTAAGTTTAAGTTTTAAGAAATTTTTTAGTTAAAAAATCAATCCCCGCCAAGGCGAGGTTGATTTTTATTTCATTTTAATGTAAAGTATTTTATGGTAAAAAAGAAAATATCTAAGTCATCGCGCAAATTTATTAGAAAAGAAAAAGCCCGTATCCGGAGCCAGGTTTTAGATATTAAAGAACAGGAGAAATTAATCAATAAATTATATGAACCCTCACACCATAACGAGCTTTGGACTTCGTCCAGAAAAATAGATAATGATGCGGGGGATAGTAAAAAATAATAAACCAAGGGTGAAATTCTTAAAATATAATTTATCTTAAGAAATAAACTCGTTTGGTGTGGGGGTGAAAATAAAAGAGATTTACAATTTAGCAATTCAAATGGGGATTAAGGCAGATTTTCGTGGAGAAGAAGGCATTAGAAAGTTTTTAGAGAATAAAAGAAAGCAATACGAGAAAATGGATGAAAAAGAAAAACAAGAGTTTGATAAAGAGGCATTGGAAAACCCATATTTAGATTCAAGAATTTATCATATTGCTGATGATAAAGATATTAGAAAGGTTTTAGTTGGTGTTGATATTGAACCAGCTGAAGTTTTAATGGCAAAAGAAATTGGAGATATTGATTTGATTATTGGGCATCATCCCGTTGGCAAGGGGTTGGCTCATTTAGCAGATGTAATGGATTTGCAAAGCGATGTTTTAAATTTCTATGGCGTGCCAATCAATATTGCCGAGGGTTTAATGCGAGAGAGAATCGATGAAGTGGCCAGAGGAGTGAATAAGTTAAATCATCAAAGAACCGTTGATACCGCTAAACTTTTAAAAATAAATTTAATAAACTCTCATACTCCTTGCGACAATTTAGCCGCTAAGTTTCTAAAAAACCTGATAGAAGAAAAAAGCCCGGAAAGAATTGGAGAATTAATGGATTTATTAAAAGAAATTCCCGAATATAAAGAGGCAATGAAAATTGGAGCCGGGCCAAAAATTTTTGTCGGGGTTCCAGAAAATAGATGTGGGAAAATTGCTTTAACTGAAATTACCGGCGGGACCGAGAGTACTCCGAAGCTTTACGAAAAAATGGCTCAAGCTGGCATCGGAACAGTTATAGGCATGCATGTTTCAGAAGAACATAAAAAACAGGCTGAAGAATCCAACATTAATGTAGTTATCGCCGGCCACATCTCTTCCGATTCTTTAGGAATCAATCTATTTTTAGACGAGTTAGAAAAACAAGGCATAGAAATCATCCCTTGCTCTGGTTTAACCAGAGTATCACGAACTGGCTGAAAAGCCAGTTTTTTGATAGAATTAGATAAAGATGAAAAAGTCGCCTTTTTATGTGATTTGTGATAATATACGGAGTTTGGAGAATATTGGTTCTATTTTTAGGACTGCAGATGCATTAAGAGTTGATAAGATTTTTCTTTGCGGAATTTGCGGCCAGCCGCCTCATCAGAAAATTTCCAAAACTGCGCTTGGCGCGGAAAAATGGATTGCTTGGGAGCATTGCGGAAAAACCCGGCAAGTTATAGATAAATTAAAAAAAGAAAATGTCTTTATTGTTGCTTTAGAGCAAACAAGAAATAGTATAGTTTATACTAAATTTAAGCCAAAGTTTCCTTTGGCTTTAGTGATAGGAAATGAAGTAAAAGGAATTTCTTCTTCTGTTTTAAAAAGAGCAGATAAAATAATTTCTTTGCCAATGTTTGGCAAAAAAGAATCTTTAAACGTGGCAGTTGCCTTTGGAATAGCAGGTTATGAGATACGGAGGAGTGCGAGAGTGGTTTAATCGGGCAGTTTCGAAAACTGCTATGGCGAAAGCCATCGAAGGTTCGAATCCTTCCTCCTCCGCCAGATTTCCATGTTTGAACCTTAGAATTGTTAAGGTCTAATATGATATTAAAGACTGGTGTCCAGATGGGCATCAGTTTTTGGTTTTTAGCTGTAAAGCCATCAAAGCACAGCTTCAGAACCGTTCTTTTTTGATATAGTCCACTCTGCATATACACCTTATCAGCATGGGTTGTGAAATCCATTATTTCATTTAGTTTTTGAACGAACTTGTCTGATCTGATTTCTAAGTCTCCTAATCTGTCCTGAAATGACTCCTTATCACGCAGTAAGTCGTCCTGCACCTTAAGGAATGCATCAGAGTCAATAATCCTCTTAGAGCGATCTATAACAAGATTGTGAAGTTGTTGCTGAACTTTAGATAACTCACGTTTTATACTTTTGCGTTCTTTGTCTTCATGCTCAATACGTTCTTTAGCATAATATTCAAAATAGGCGTCAAGAGTCTTTTTTAATTTGGGAGGCAATTCTGCGTGTGCTAAATACTTCATAACATCCTTTTCTACTTCTTCGCTTCTAATATATTTCTCTTTGCATTTTTTATCCTTACGTCGACTGCAAGCATAATACAAATGTCCTTTTTGAACTTGGCCACAAAGCATTGATCCGCAATTAGCACAACGAATCAATCCAGAGAGAGGAAAAAGATGTTTTCTGGATCGATCTGCATAATGACTATGCTGTGCCATAATTTCTTGAACATCATCAAATAATTTTTTAGAAATAAGTGGCGGAAAGTCTGCTTGAGCTGTGACACCCTGTCTTTTTATCAATCCGTAATAAAGCGGATTTTTAAGTATATGCTCAATTGATTTTCTGCCAACAAGTTTTTTATTGCGACTCCTTAATCCTCTTTTTGCCATTTCTTCGGCCAAAGACTCATAAGAATATTTACCTGTAGAGTAGAACTCAAAAGCCAATTTAATATAAGATGCCTTTCCCTCATCAACCTTGAGTAGTTTGCTTTTTTTATCATTCAGATATCCAATAGGTGCAACCCCGGGAAAACGTCCACGTTCCGCCGATTCTCTTAATCCCTTTTTAACTTCCCAAGATATATTCTGAGAAGTCCATTGAGCAATAGATGCCATAATATTCTCGACCAACTCTCCTGAAAAAGACTCATCGAATTGTTCAACAGCCGAAACCATCTTCACATCGTGCTTTTTAAGCATGATTTTAATAGCACCATAATCGGCCACATTTCTGCACAGACGATCCAATTTGTGGATTATAACAACATCAACCTTTGAATCTGTTTTTGATCGGTGTAGCATTTCTTGAAGTTTTGGGCGATTAGCGGTTCTGGCTGATTCGCCTTTTTCCTCATAAACTCCACCCTCGAGGAAATGCCAACCATGTTCGGTGGCAAATTTGTGACAAGCCTTTACCTGAGCAGGAATACTTAGTTCCCGTTCCGCTTGTTTGGTCGTTGAGACCCTTGCGTAGATTAAATAATTCATAGACCCATTTATTATTAAAAACAGCGGGGGCTCTCAAAAAAATTGAGAGCCCCATTTCCGTTTTTATTTTTTAAATATTTATCAATTATATTTTTTAACATGATAAATTAACCTGCCAATAATATCGACATCTATTGGCTTATACATTTTTTTGAACTTCTTTGAGTCTGGTCGAAATTCTATTCGTTCTCTGCGTTTTTGATAATATCTAACTGAGACGCCTTCCGGGGCCTCAAACAAAACAATATCGCCATTATGAATTTTTGCATCCCTGTCGATTATAAGAATATCCCCAGAAACTATCCCCATCTCTTCTATTACATCATTAAGTATTCTAATAGCACACATTCTGTGGCTGTCATTGATAAACATACGAGGTAATGCTACAGACTCTTGAGACAAACTACATTTTTTGTCGATATCTTTGGCGGGTAATCCATTTAGAACAGGAACCTCTAAAAATTCTTCTTCCATTTTGGTTTGTTTTTTTGAATTGATTTTTTTAAATTCGTCCAAACTTTGCTCAAGTTTTTGAGCAACCTTAACAGCATCATTATTGCCCATGCCTTTGATATCGAATTTATAATCAGTGTCAATGCCAACCTTATTTATTTTGGCCTCAGCCCATCTTTTAATTAATTCGTCCTCTTTAACGTCATAGGCTTTAGCTAAAGAAACCAACTGTTTCTTAGAAGGGAAACACGCCCCTCTTTCCAGCTGGCTTATATAACTCGAAGAGACCTTAAGGCGATCTGCGATATCTTTAACCTTAAGCTCTTTAAGTTCACGTTGATTTTTGAGATATGCACTTAATGTCATATTTGGATTATCCACTTATATATCCATTGTAATATATTAAGGAAAAAATGTAAAGATTAAGGAAAATTACTTTATCCACAATACCGTATTTGACTTATTAAGTAAAATTACTTAATATGACTATAGAGGTCTAATTAATGACAACTCTATGCGTAAAACTCCAAACAACATCAAACTAAGAGAAATAAGAATCAAACAAGGACTCACTCAATATCAGTTGGCCAGGATATTGGGTTTTAAGCATAACACGGTTATCAGTCGCTATGAGACAGGAAAAAAGAAACCGAGTCTTGAAACTGCTCAAAGAATTGCTCTTGCTCTTGGATGCAGGGTAGAGCATATTTTTTTACCTTGATAGTTAAGTAAAAATACTTAAATTATTTATAAAGAAATTATAAAGAAAAAATAAAGTGTGAGGTCATCATGTGTGAGGTCAAATCTTATTTCAAGATTAACACATGTCTAAAGTCAGTCGTGATGAGCAAAAGCTCATGGATTTGGCCAGAGATTCTCTGGTTGAAGTTCTGGGGCGTGAACCGACCCGCCAAGAATTATGGCGTGTCCATCTTAGCTTTAAAAGGATGGCTTTTACTCTTATCGACCATATAGACCACCTTAATTATGAGGAACGAACCAAACAACAAGAACAAGGCTCAGAAGCTAACTAAAGACGTTCAAAAGTTAACCCGGGAGGATCTAATCGAAAGGCGGTTAAAGATAGTCGAGAGCTTCAGTGCCAGTGATCTTAAAAATCCAATAACCAGAGATAGTGTCAAAATAGCATTTGAGAACATTGATAAAGAGTTGGCCAGGAAAAAATAAACATGATGGCATCCCATCCTTTTCTTGACCATTTAAGTCTCTGTGTCGAGAAAAGGGATGAGGTGCGATCACATTTTTGATCAATTTTTTTGCTATGGAGGATTTAAAAATACAAGTTCGTGATTTAAGGAATGGTGACTGGTATTGGATCAGTAAGGTAGTAATTGACGAATACGGTCCAAAAATTAAACCAATTGGTATTGCGATATATAACTGTCTAGCCAAGCACGCCAATCAACAGGGCGTCTGTTTTCCTTCTCATGGACATATTGCCAAGCAAATAGGCTCAAGTGTTTCCAGCGTTCAAAGAGGTATCCAGCGGCTCATTAAATATAAGCTCATTAAAAAAGGACGCAGGCGTTATTACAATATTTATTATCTCTTAAAGTTAGAACGGTCAAATAGACCGAACTCAAATAAGGTCGGTCAGCGTGAACGTCAGATCGGTCAGAGGGATATCCCAGATCAATCACACAGACCAACTAACAATAATAAAGAACAAGAATTAATTAAAAAGAAACGTAAGCCTGTGGAAAACTTTGTGGATATGAAGTCAATCTTAGCTGAAAGCATGTCAATTGACGGAGTCAAGATCAAAGATGTAGGAGGCAGGAAACACATGTGGACTGGTCAAAAATGGATTCCGATAGAAAGGAAACAATTTTGAATCAAGAAGTTTGGGATGTGGTCGAACCCGAGCTATTGAGATTATTAATTAATGCCTTTTATGTGATAGATAAATAAATCAAATTCTCGTAGAGGGCGGGTAATAAAATTATGAGTGAGGAACTCCGTAATCAAGACCCAATTCCTAAGGAGGAAGGAGAAAAAAGTGAGGAAAAGGATTCGTCAGAAACACCAATTGACGTTCAGGAAAATGATCAGAGCGATACTGATAAAGAATAAGGGTCTTCTCTACCAGCCTAATCGGAGTATTGGGCTGGTTATAGAGGACCTTTCTTGAAAGTCATGGCATATGAAAAAAGAAAAACTACTTGAGTGTAATTGTCCTTATTGCACTAATATTCTTTTTAAAAATGCCGTATTCAAAGATGAAGCCTCGTTCACCATGCGTTGTCCTCATTGTGGAAAAATGATCAAGTTAGAAATAAAAAAGAAAACAGAAGTTGAAGTAAAAAAACTTGATTAAGTCTGATAAAATGATAAGATGTTAGTGAAAGTAGGCTACTGTATTTTGAATTACGGTTCAAAATCGCTGAAATCCTAAGTCTCTATAATTGCCTGAATTGTAGTAATTACGGTTACTGCGAGCGTGCAAGAGAGATTTTAGATGCTACTTACTGGTTTTTGGAGTGGGTGTTTTTTTGACTACCACCAGATTAAATACAGGGAGTTTGAGTATATAAGACTTTAAGTCAGTAAACCTCTGCTTCCAGTGTCAACGGATGAAAATCAGTAAAATTACGGTTCCCGCTACAAGCACGTCGACAATGTGCCGAATGTCTACCTCAACGACGACAAGCCGAAGCTCAACTGGAACAACTTCGACAACTCGAATGACAAGTGGGGTTCCGCTTCCTGCCGTAGCCTCTAAAATTCAAACAAAAAACGTCCTTCCGGGCGTTTTTGCTTTTAAGCCAAAGAGCGAATCCAACCACCAAGCATTCGCCCAATTTCTTGTATTTGACCTTCCAGTTTTAAGTATTTTTTATTATCAATCATCTTCAGCTCTCTGGCCATTCTAATCATAACTTTTAGAACGTCAAATTTATTGTTTGCTTCTAAAAGTTTATTTTTCTTCTCTTGCTTATAAGAGCTGACTGCTGATAAAATTAATTCCATAAAAGACACAATATATTCTTCGCATTTTTTGCCTAGCATGTATTGATCTTTTTTAGGAAACGTTTTGAGACACAGATAATACTCTTTATAAAGATCAACAGTCTTTTTTAGAATCGGCGCCTCATTTTGAATTTGATCTAAATTTTGCATATGAAGATTTATAAAAAAGTATTTAATGATATTATTTCAATGGAAAATCTGCTTTTAGCTTGGGATGAATTTAAAAATGGTAAACGGTGTAAAAACGATGTTCAGAAATTTGAGATTAATCTTGAGGACAATCTATTTGCATTGCACCAAGAACTAAAAAGCAAAAGATATAAACATGGTAAGTATATTGGTTTTTATATCAATGATCCAAAGAAAAGGCATATTCACAAAGCCGAGGTTCGAGATAGAATCATGCATCATGCTATTCATCGAATACTTTATCCAATTTTTAATCCGACCTTTATTTTTGCCTCTTATTCTTCTCGAAAAGATAAAGGCACCCACAAAGCGGTAATACAATTAAGTCAGATGTTGAGAAGCGTTTATCAAACCAATGGTAAGTGCTTTGTTTTGAAATGTGACATAAAGAAATTTTTTCCAACCATCGATCATAAAGTATTAATTAAAATTATCTCTAAACGGATTAAGGACAAAGACGCATTATGGTTGATTAAGCAAGTTATCAAAAGTTTTGAGTCTGAATTTACTACAAAAAGAGATAAGAAAGGCGTTCCAATTGGTAATTTAACTTCTCAAATTCTGGTTAACATTTATATGAATGAAATGGATCAGTTCATAAAACAGAAATTGAAAGCAACAAATTATATCCGTTATGCTGATGATTTTATTGTTGTTCATTATGATGCAAATTATTTGGCTGATATATTGCTTAAAATTGAGATTTTTCTCAAGAAAGAACTTAAAATTCGTTTACACCCAGGCAAAGTAACTATCCGTAAATATTGCCAGGGAGTTGACTATTTAGGATATGTTATTTTACCTAAAGTAATTATATTAAGAACTAAAACCAAGCAAAGGATTTTTAGGAAGCTAAAACAGAGAGTCAAAGAATACAAGAAAGGTAAAATCGATGAGCATGCCCTAATGCAAACTTTTAATTCATATCTCGGGGTGTTAAGCCACGCAAATAGCAATAAACTTGAACAAGAAATACGGCATAAGATGTGGGAGTGGCTTAAAGAAAATTGAAATAAAAAAAAGGGACAGCCGAGACCTGCTGCCCACATTGACTGAAACCCCAAAGGGCTCCAATTGTGGAGGACCGGCTGCCCCTTTCAGTCCACAATTGGACTAAAAAGACAGCGGCCCGTTGGGAGTATTCCCAGTCAATGTAGGCAGCACTTTTAGTATACTATAAAACCTTGTAAAAATAAAGAAATAAAGAAGGGTAGATCATTTCTGACCTACCCTTTGATCGCACGTTTAGTGCAAAAAATTGTAGCGACCGCCTTCGGCGGAAACAAGGAACAAAAAATCAAAAGGTCCAAAGTTCCAAATTCCTAGGACCGACTACGGCAGGAAGCGGAACCCCACTCGTCATTCGAGTTGCCGAAGCTGACCCAGTCGAGCCCCGGCCCGCCGCCGCCGAGGTAGACAATCGGCACACGGTCGACGCGCTTGTAGCGGGAACCCGTGCAGTCCACATAGTGCTCTGAGAGCACGTTAGTGTGAATGCATACGGCGATACCCTCGTCATCCGTCAGACAGGATCGTTTCTGCTCTGTGATGAGCTTCTCTGCCTTTTCGGGCGACTTACCGAGCATGTCTTTGCCGTTTTCCACGTCGTAGATGAAATACGGATTCTTCGGGGTTTCCACTTGGTCGGTGATCTCGTTCGGATCGAGGTAGGTGTAGCCCACCTTCTCACCGTTACGAACCATGGGCATGAGTCCGTAGACACCCATATAGATTCGCGGAATCACCGGCACGAATGGAATGTGCCCTTTGGGAATCTCCATCTCAGCTGCTTTTGACAGCACTGCATCACGCAGGTTCTGGAATGCTTCCAGAATGGCCTGTGGGCAACCCCGTGACTTTAGGGTTTCCATCTGGCTGTCAAACAACTTGGTCAGTCCATTCTTTCGTTCCTCAACCGTTTCGGCAGTAGCCTGTTTCTTGGCCTCTGCCACCACATCATCGATTACCTCAACTTCCAAGCCTTTGAAAAAGGCTGTCAGCTTGGCAATCAGACCTTCACGCTGGTCTTTACACAACTCTTTCTTCGTCATGACGATACCTCCTTACTGGATTTGGGTTTGCGTTTACGTAAATTATCCGATTTTTTCAGTTTTTAAGCTTCAAGACATACTACCACAATTCTGTAGTATATCAAATAAGTATAGCATACTTTGCTATACTTGTCAATATTATTAAGTGTTTTTTGATATTTTTGAGCTAAAATTAGTTATTTAGCCCATTGTTTTTATTTATAGAGCTATTTATTTTTCTTAAATTTGCTATAATAAACCTGACCGAGACACCTCGTCCTGAGAATCGCTAAAATTCTTGAATTTGTTCCTGAATTCTTAGTTCTAGACCGAGGTAGCCCGCCAGATTAAAAAAGTCGAGGCCCGGCCTCGGCTTTTTTCTTGAATAAAACAGGGTTTTGGTTTAGAATAATAAATATGTTTAATTTATTTAAAAAAGATAAAGAACCAAAGGATTTGAAAAAGGTTTTGAAACAATTTGAGGAACTGAAAAAAGAAGTTGAAAAGATTTCTCAAACCAGTAAAACTTCTATTCAGAAAGTTGGAATAGTTAGATATAATCCTTTTTCTGCGGTTGGAGGCGACCAGAGTTTTTCAGTTGCCCTGCTTGATGGAAATAATAATGGAGTAGTGATTACCAGTTTGTATTCTAGAGAAGGAAATAGAGTATATGGAAAACCAATAGAGAATAGTGGTTCAAAATATTCTTTATCTAAAGAAGAGAAACAAGCTATTGAGAAAGCAAAAAATGACTAAAGAAAAAGATAAAAACTTAATATCTCGTCCGCCGGTGGTGGTTGTTTTGGGCCATGTTGACCATGGCAAAAGTTCTATTTTGGAAAAAATTAAGGATTTGAAGATTACAGAGAAAGAATCAGGAGGAATCACCCAGCATATTGGGGCTTATGAAGTGATCGTAGGTCATCCTGAAGGAGCAAAAGCGACTGAAGTATCCCGTGGTAAACCCGATGGGATTCTTCGTTCCACTCAGGATGATAGCGCTTCTCGCACTATCACTTTTATTGATACTCCTGGACATGAAGCGTTTTCAGCTATGCGTTCCAGAGGAGCAAGAGTAGCTGATATCGCAGTTTTGGTAATAGCTGCTGAGGAAGGAATAAAGCCCCAAACCAAAGAAGCAATTTCCCTTATTAAGAAAACTCAAATTCCTATGATTGCAGCTATTAATAAAATGGATAAGCCGGGAGCTGATCCGGAAAAGGTTAAAAGAGAATTATTAATCCAAGATATTTCGGTTGAATCAATGGGAGGGAAGATTCCTTCAGTAGAAACGTCAGCAGAAACAGGCAGGGGAATTCCCGAGCTTTTAGAATTAATTTTATTAGTGGCTGAAATGGAGGATTTTAAAGCAGACGTTTCTAAGCCAGCTGAAGGAGTGGTAGTTGAATCATATTTAGATTCTCAGCGAGGACCAACAGCTACTTTAATTTTGCAAAATGGAACTTTGGAAAAAGGTGATATATTAGGAACATCTTCTGTAGTTGGCAAGATTAGAATTATGGAGGATTTCCAAGGCAAAGCTATTAAAAAAGCTTTGCCGTCAATGCCAGTTGTTGTATTAGGGCTTGAAGGTGTGCCTGGGGTCGGAGAAATATTAAAAGCTTTTATTAATATTGAGGCAGCTAAAGAAGAAATGAAGAGCTCTTTTAAGCAAGCTCCGGAAGCGCCTGTTATTGAATCCGACCAGAAGATTTTAAATATAATCTTGAAAGTTGATGTTTTGGGTTCTTTAGAAGCAATTGAAGAAGTTTTAAAAGAACTTCCTCAAGAAAAAATTGTTTTGAAGATTTTGAAAGCAGAAGTTGGAGAAATAAATGAATCAGATGTAAAGCTGGCTATAGGAAGCAAGTCTAAAATTATTGGTTTTCGAGTAAAAACAGATCCAATTGCTCAAAGTTTTACTGAAAGAGAAAAAATAAAGATAATCTGTTTTGAGGTGATTTATGAACTGGCTCAGGGAGTTAGAGATCTTTTAGAAAAAAGGGTTTCGTCTGAAATAGTGAGAAATGATTTAGGGAAAGTTAAAGTTTTAGAGATTTTCTTAACAGAGAAAAACCGTCAGATTATTGGCGGAAAAGTGATTGACGGCGAGGCGAAGAAAGGAGCTTCAATAGAGGTTTATCGAAAGGAGGAAAAAGTAGGTCAAGGGAAAATTACAAAACTCCAGAAAGAAAAGAAAGAAATTGGAGAGGTTGGAAAAGGAGCAGAATGCGGAATACTTTATCAAGGAGACACGAAAATAGAAGAGGGAGACATTCTCCATGTTTATGTTAAAGAAAGCAAAAAAGGAGAATTGTGATATGTCTAATCGTATCCAGCGCGTTAATGCTTTAATTAAAAATGAGTTAGGAAAGATTCTTCTGCGGGATGTTGATTTCCCCCAGGGAGTTTTAGTGACTATTACTCGCGTAGAGAGTTCGCCGAATTTAAAAGAGGCAAAAACATATGTTTCAGTGATGCCAGATGAGCAGATTGATAAGGTTTTTAAGATTTTGAATAGAAGAATTTATAATATTCAGCAAGTTTTAAATAGGCGCTTAAGAATGAGGCCAATTCCCAGGATAGAGTTTAAAAAAGAAGAAAAAACTGAAGAAGCGGCAAAAATTGAGGAGCTTTTAGAAAAGTTGAAAAAAGAAAAATAATTGATTTTTACCAAGAAATTTGCTATTATAGATACAATGTGACACGGTAGCCAAATGGCAAGGCATTGGTTTGCAAAACCAATATACGTGGGTTCGATTCCCACCCGTGTCTAAGATTTGCCTAGGTGTTGTAATTGGTAACCAAGCTTGACTTAAAATCAAGTGGGAGAAATCCCGTGTGGGTTCGAGTCCCACCCTGGGCACAAGTTTGACTAAAGATTTTAATAAGATATAATAAAATATATGAGAAAATTAATTCAATTTCCATTTCCAGTTTTTATTACAAAAGAAGGTAAGTGGTTTGTTGCCGAATGCCCGATTTTGGATATTGCCACCCAAGGAAAAACAGAAGAAGAGGTTAAAGATAATATAAAAGATTTAATTAAAGAATATTTAAAAGATCCAGATACCCCCAAAGCTCAATTGAAGAAGATTCCTTCTTCGTCTTTAAATTATATTTCTGTATTAGTCTCAAGAGAACTTTTATATGGGAAAACTTAAGCCGTTACTTCAAAATAAAGTAATACGAATTCTTGAAAATAATGGCTTTAAGCGAGTTAGATCAGCTAAACATATTACTTTCAAGAAAACTATCGGAAATGGAAGAATTTTGACCACCTGGGTTCCTCATCATCGCGAAGTAACAATTTTTGTCATTCAATATATTATTAAACAGACCGAAAAACCAAGAGAGGAATTTGAATCTTAAAATCTTCAAAAATCGGCTGTCCAAGAAAAAACCCCCGCCAAGGCGGGGGTTTTTAATATTTTATTTAACTCTCTAAAATCTCAATATATGTTGTTGTTGCTCCAAAGTTTTTTGCTTGTTCATAATCAGCAAACCAAATATCAACATGATAATAGCCTTTTTTCTGGTTCATTCTGTCTTCAACCACAAAAATCTCATCGCCGTATAATTCTGGTATTCTAATTTCTGTTCCAAAGGGCAAGAGATTGTTTGCCACAATTCCTTGTTCAACTGTTTTTCCTGAAGCAGTTATAAATGGAGTATCGTCTGTTTGGCAAGTAGTGCTGGAATAAGCGGTAACTATTACTTTTACTTTCTTGGTTTTAATTGGAGATTCAGGATTAGATATTGGCAAGAAGCTGTTTTCTTGAATTGAAGCTAATTCTAAAACAGGAACTGGTTCAGATGAAACTTGAATACCGAAAAATAAGCCGCTGGTTATATATCCAGAAATTATTAAAATAACCGAGATTTTTTTGGCCCATAAGTAGGGGTCTTCTTTTTCTACAATAATATTCATTTTAAATCCCGCTAAGCGGGATTTTATCATATTAGCTTATCTACAGGGCTTGTCAAGGGTTTGTGGAGCGGGAGACGGGGATTGAACCCGCGATCTTCTCGTTGGCAACGAGACGCTCTACCACTAAGCTACTCCCGCAATTTTTTGTGCCGAAGGTGAGAATTGAACTCACGCCCCCTTCTTTTTCAGAGAAGTGCTCTACCACTGAGCTACTTCGGCATGGTGGGCGGTATAGGACTTGAACCTATAGCCTTTTGTATGTAAAACAAATGCTCTGCCAATTGAGCTAACCGCCCACATGGTGCCCAGGGCGGGATTCGCACCCGCACGCTCTTACGAGCCATGGCCCTCAACCATGTATGTATACTAATTCCATCACCTGGGCTTTAATTTTGCTTTTTTGCCCTTTGCTGTTCTTAAATAATAAAGTTTTGCCCTTCTAGCTCTTCCTTTTTTTAAAACCTCTATTTTTTCAATAGCAGGAGAATGAACAGGAAAAATCTTTTCTACCCCAACTCCGGAAACCACTTTTCTTATTGTTATAGTAGCGGAAATCCCTTTACCGTGTTTTCTAGCTAAAACTACGCCTTCAAATGTCTGGAGTCGTTCTTTATCTTTTTCTTTGATTTTTTGATACACCTGGATAGTATCACCAGGTTTTATATCTGGAAGTTCTTTTTTAAGTTGGCTAAACATATTTTTAAATCTTTGGCTAATTCGGAGCTTAACCCTTTATATTTGCCGTTAGGTAATTTTATTTTAATATAACTGGCGTGCAAAAATTGACGCTTTAATCCTTTTGGACAGGACTGATTCTTAAATCCATATTTTTTATCTCCAGCAATTGGATGACTAAGATAAGAGAAATGACATCTGATTTGATGCATTCTTCCTGTTTTTGGAAAAACTTTCAGCAAAGTATAATCTTTAAATCTCTTCAATACTTTATACTCAGTAATTGCCTCTCTTTTTCCTTTTGCGTCTGGTTCGGTTATTAAATAAACTTTCTGCTTTGCGCCCTGCTTTTTTGACCGGCCGATTAAAGTTTCAATTCTTCCTTGATTATTTTTAATATTTCCGACTACCAAAGCAATGTATTTCTTTTCTACACTCCTCTGTTTAAACTGTTTTTGCAAAAAAATCAAGGCCTTTTCATTTTTTGCGATTAGAAGAATTCCGGAAGTGTCTTTGTCTAATCTGTGAACTTTGCTCAAGTCAGGATATATATCAGCAACTACAATCCCTGCTGGTTTATCAACTGCCAAAATATTATCATCTTCATAGATTATTTTTATCTCCATGTGGGCGGTACTGGACTCGAACCAGTAACCTTTTCGATGTCACCGAAACGCGCTAACCATTGCGCCAACCGCCCTTGGTGCGCGCGGATGGATTCGAACCATCAACCTCGGCCTTATAAGGACCTTGCTCCGCCATTGAGCTACGCGCGCATATTTGCTACTTTACCTCTTTCATTTTAATTTTCAAGGAAGGAAACTTGGTTTTTTTTGCTTTGCCACTTATAGATTTAGCAACGGCGGGTCCTCTCATCAATCTTTCAAACTCTTCTTTTTCAATGGTTTCTTTAGCAATTAGGGTTTGGGCGATTTTTTCAAGCAATGCTTTCTTTTTAAATAATATTTTTAATGCTTCTTTTTCAGCCGCTTTGATAAATTTCTCAACTTCTTTGTCAATCTTGGCAGCTACTTTTTCAGAATAATTCCTTTGCTCTGAAATCTCTTTTCCTAAGAAAACTAATTCTTCTTTTTCGCCAAAAGAAATTGGCCCTAAAGCGGACATTCCGTATTCTTTAACTAATTTACGAGCCAAGCCAGAAGCTCTTTTTAAATCATTTGATGCTCCAGTAGTAATTTCTTTGAATTTTAATCTTTCAGCGCAGTATCCTCCAAGCAAAGTTGCCATTTCAGCTAAGAATTCTCTTTTTGTCTTAATTCTTCTTTCTTCAGTCGGCATTTTTAAGGTATATCCAGCAGCCATGCCTCTGGCAATAATTGAAATTTTTCTAACTGGTTCGGTTTCAGGCAGAGAAGCAGAGACCAAAGCATGGCCTGCTTCGTGAAAAGCGGCAATCTTTTTTTCTTTGACAGATAAGATATGGCTTTTTCTTTCAGGGCCTAATAATACTTTTTCAATTGATTCTAAAAGTTCTTGCTGATAAACCTGTGTTTTATTCCTTTTAGCAGCTAAAATTGCCGCTTCATTAACAAGATTAGCTATATCTGCGCCAGAGAAACCAGGAGTTCTTTCAGCAATTTCTCTTAAGTTTACGTCTAAAGCCAATGGTTTTCCTTTGCAGTGAATTTTTAAGATGTTTTTTCTGCCGTTAATATCAGGCATATCTAACACCACTTTCCTATCAAATCTCCCAGGTCTTAAAAGAGCTGGGTCTAAAATATCCGGTCGATTCGTAGCTGAGATAACGATCGTGCTTGTATTTCTTTCAAATCCATCCATTTCTACTAAGATCTGGTTCAGGGTTTGTTCTCTTTCATCGTGTCCTCCTCCGATTCCAGCTCCTCTGTGTCTGCCAATAGCATCAAGTTCGTCAATAAAGATAATTGAAGTCCCGGCTTTCTTAGCAGAAGAAAAGAGATCCCGGACCCGCGAGCTCCCTACGCCTACGAACATTTCCACGAATTCTGAGCCAGAAACTGAAAAGAATGGAACATTGCTCTCGCCGGCCACAGCGCGCGCGAGCAATGTTTTTCCACAGCCAGCCGGACCCACCAATAGAACTCCTCGTGGAATTCTGGCCCCCATTTTTAAATACTTTTTGGGATTTTTTAAAAAGTCAACAATTTCTTTTAATTCTTCTTTTGCTTCTTTTAATCCAGCAACATCTTTAAAGCTGATTTTTTCTTTGGGATGGCCTTCAGCTCCAAATAAGCGGGCTCTGGTTTTAGTAAAGCTAAAAGCTTGACCGGCCCCAGCTTTGGCCTGACGGAAGATCATAAAAAAGAAAAATACAAAGATTAAAACAGGCAATCCAAACATTAAGACCGGCGTGAGCCAAATCCAAACTCCTCCTTCTGGTTCGGCTTTAATTTCTATTGCTTTTAGTTTTTCTGAATCTACGCCAAGAGTTATTAATGATTCTACAAGAGAGCTTTCTGATTCTTTTCTTGACTCTGCCTCTGTTCCATCTCTAAACAAGATTGAAATCTCTGAACCGGCAACCGTTATATTCTCAATCTTTTCCTGATTAATCTCTTCAACTAATTTACTTAAAGAAATCTCTGTTTTTTCTTCAAAAGGATTAAAAAATAAAGCAAAGACGCCTGAAATTATCAGAAAGATAATTAGGACGAAAATAAAATTTTTAATCAGAAATTTCATATTATTTAATTTACCATAATTTTCAAAGAATTTCAATTTTATTATTCGCATACAATAAAAAAGGCCTCTTTTTCAAGAGACCAATTTGCGTTAACCAGAAAATTTACGATTCAAGCAACAGCTTGCTCAACTTGAACTTCTGTTGCTTTCTTCTTTTGATACTCTTTGCGTTTCTCTTTAATCCCAGCTAAATGCTTCTTCAGAATTTCTATGCCTCTAGCAAGACCGTGGGCCCTTCTGAAAATTTCGTCATTAAACTTCAATTCTTTGAAGCGTATTTCTGTCGATCGACAACGCAAGGCCTTAGTTCGGACATAACTCATCTTATTGCCGCCCTTACCATTGCTGCTTATTATAGCAGCGACTTCATGTTCGGCCCGCTGCCAAAGCTCTGGCCTCCGGGCTTCTCTCTCAGTTTCAGCTTTTTGCAGATAGATCTGTTTCTGTTTCAAAGTTTCCTGACCCTTTTGTAAAACAAGTTCAAAGGGATCAATAATATTCTCGAATCGTTTTTCAAGCAAAGCTTCTGCATTTTTTTATTCGAGCGGTTCAAGTTGTTTCTTTTTACATTCGCTGCAAACGAGACAATCTGATCTACGACTACGTCTGCCGCAAAACGGACAAAACTCATAAGTTTTTTCTGCGTTGTTTTGAATGGTCATAATGACCCCCTTTCTATTTTAAAGTTCTTTTCTGGTTAACTTTCAATATCTACATTATACTCCTAAATAAAAAATTTGTCAAGCAGTTGTGTCGGTATCCGATACCGACAGTTCTTTACATTATGACTATTTACAACAGCTTTTTATTGTAGTTATATTAAAATGCAGTAAATATAAAACGGAAATAAACTACTACGCTACGTAGTATAGTAGTTTTTGGAAATGGCATATATGTCAGATGTGAATTCTACAAAAATAAAAAAAGTCGATGGCTAATAGCACATCGACTTAGAGCACTTGTCTATCTTATATTACGAACTAGATTAGTTGAATAGCATTGTCCGTAATATGAAGATAGTGGTCGGGCTTGAGAGGAAGTGGTGCGTCGCCTATGCGGTTATCTTGATTATCTTTCTGCCAAACCACTATTGGCTTGCCATCCGGTTGGATGAGTGGTTTGCGTAGTTCAAGATTAATGCTTAGTGCGTGCTGCTCAGGGATTTCCTCTTCATTCTGAAAAAACGGATTAAGGTATGCCCTTACTCGCCACATTGCTTCTTCGCACATTTTCTGAAGTTCATTGTAGATGTTTTCCCGTGCATCTTTGAACTCTTCGGGAAGTTCTTCCAAGTATTCTCGGCGGGCAAAGATGAAGCGAACCATGTGGTACTTTCTTTTTCTGGAGTTGTCTTTTGGATCTGTGCGCGGCTGGTAGAGTGCATCCACCATTTCATAGCCAGCTGTTTTGATTTCATTAAGAAACTTTACTAAGGAACAGTTTTCGGTTGGAGAGATTAGCATCTTGCCAGTACCTTCATTGTCTTTACGTTCTTTCCATTCTTCCCATTTTTCAAAACTTTTTTCCCAAACCCAACGGGGAACAATTTTGAAATTAGAAAAACTGAATTGCAACATTATCATTCGAACAGAATTATTTAGCACGACCATCGCAGGCCTCCTTTCTACTATTTTTAAGTTCCTTTCTGGTTAACTCTTGATGTTTACATTATACACCCATATAAAGATTTTGTCAAGCCCTCACTACCAATTTCATTGGTGTCAGGGTAAAAGTTTTAAAGTCATTCGGTGTTCAGCCGGCTCAATTAGCAAGATTTTAAAATCATGCTTTTCTCCAATTTTCAGAGTTTCTTCCATTTTTTTCTGAGAACCAAACTCAGAAACATGACATAATCCCTGAATTTGAGGAGAAATTTTAATAAAAACACCGAAAGAATTGAATTTCGCTACCTCTCCTTTTACAATGTCGTTCTTTTTATATTTTTCTTCAATATCTTTCCAAGGATCTTTTTTCAAAGCTTTTAAAGATAGAGAAACTTTTCCTTTTGAAATGTCAATAATTTCTGCTTTAACTTTTTGGCCCAGTTTTACTATTTCTGAAGGGTTTTCAATTAATTGCCAATCTAATTCAGAAATATGAATGAGACCCTCTAAAATTTCATCGGCTTTATTTGCGTTAAATTTTACAAAAACCCCAAAATCTACAATACCGGTAACTTCTGTTTCAACCACGTCTCCTATTTTATAATTTTTCAAAAGCTCTTTTATTTTTTTGGTTTCTTTTGCTTTTTCAGATAAAATAAGTTTTTCTTCTTTTTGATCAAAGTCAAATATCTTTACTTCTATTTCCTTGCCAATAAATTTCTGCAAAGATGTTAAGATTTTCTGGCTGTCTCCTCCTTCTACTTTTGGATAGTTTGCTTGAGATAGTTGAGAAACAGGCAGGAATGCTGGAATTCCCGATACTTCTGACAAAAGCCCTCCTTTATTTGCTCCTGAAATCTTTACTTTAATAGTTTCATCGTTTTCTTTTTTTTGGGAAAGTTCTTCCCAGGCAAGCTCTTTACCTGCTTTAGTTAAAGAAAGTTCAATAAAGCCTTCTTCATTCTCAAGGTCAGTTATTTTGGTAAAAACATTATCTCCGATTTTTAAGTTTTTTAGTTTGTTTTTTGCTTCGTAAAACTCTCTACCATAAATTATGCCTGTTCCCCAAACCCCCAAATCTAAAAAAATAGAGGCCTTACCTTTATTAACAATCTTTCCCTGGACAATCTCGCCAATTTTCGGCGGTTTTAATAAATCATTTTTTTCAGTCATTTTTTCCATATATCAATATGTATAACATAAATTTTCGATAAAGGCAATAAAAATTGAAAATTATTTAAGGGTATGATAAAATAAGAACATACCTCGCTAATGCTCGGTATAACCTTGATTCGCTATTGTATAGATATATATTCTTAAATTAAAACATATGAATATTAATTGGTACGGACAAAGTTGTTTCCAAGTTTCTTCCTCTCAAGGGAAAAACAATCACGTTTCAATAGCGATTGATCCTTTTGACGAAAGCGCTGGATTGAGGGTTCCCAAACTTCAGGCTGATATTGTTTTAATTACGCATGACCATTCTGACCATAATAATCTTAAAGCAGTTTCTGGCCAGCCATTTATCGTAAAAGGGCCTGGCGAATATGATTTAAAAGGGGTTTTCATCCAAGGAATCTCTGGCTATCACGATAATACTCAAGGAACGCAGAGAGGGAGCATAACTATTTATACTATTGAGACAGAAGGAATACGATTATGCCATTTATCAGATTTGGGCCAAAAAGAATTGACTTCTAGCCAACTTGATAAAATCGGCGATATTGACATATTAATGATTCCTGTTGGAGGAATTTATACTATTGATGCCGCAGAGGCAGTAAAAATAATGGCCCAGATTGAACCCAGAATCATAATACCAATGCATTATAAGATCCCGGAATTAAAAATAAAATTAGATGATATTGATAAGTTCTTAAAAAATCTGGGCATAAAAAAACCAGAACTCCTGCCTAAGTTGTCTATCAAAAAGAAAGATATTTCAACAGAGGAAGCGAAAATAATTATATTACAGCCATAAAGCAAAGCGATACTAATATACGAATAACATACCAATTATACTAATATTCGTATCATTGGTATGATGATTAGTATTATTGGTATCGCATTTATTAGTGTCAAATTTTTTAAATAAACTACGGGATAAACCCATACGTGTTAAAAAAACAATATTATGGTCAGTAATTATTATTTTGGGTTTGATTTTAGCGGTAATATGGGTTAACAGTTCGTATAGAAAAATCCAAAAACTTAAATCACAAAACATTATTCAGGAATTAAATCTTCCTAAGATGGAAACACCTGTAATCAATGAATAAAGAACAAAAAACAATAAATAAAATAGGGGATGTAAAAACCCGGGAAATAACTGAAGAGATGAAGGACTCATATATTGACTATGCAATGTCAGTTATTATTTCCCGGGCTCTTCCTGATGTCCGCGACGGCCTAAAGCCAGTTCATCGCCGAATTTTGTATGCAATGCTGGAAGATGGTTTGACTCACACTGCTAAATTTAGAAAGTGTGCTTCAGTTATTGGCTCTACACTGGCCAGATACCATCCGCATGGAGATATAGCTGTTTACGATGCTTTAGTAAGAATGGCTCAGGATTTTTCCTTAAGATATCCTCTTATCCAAGGTCAGGGAAATTTTGGGAGCGTTGACGGGGACAGCGCGGCCGCTTATAGATATACGGAAAGTCGGCTTTCCAGAATCGGCGAAGAGATGCTAAAGGATATTGGAAAAGATACGGTTAATTTCCGACCTAATTATGACGGCACAAGAAAAGAACCAATAGTTCTTCCTTCTCCTTTGCCTCAGCTTCTTTTAAACGGCTCTTTGGGGATTGCGGTGGGCATGGCAACTAATATTCCCCCTCATAATCTTACTGAAGTTTCCGATGCTTTAATTCATTTAATTGATTATCCTAAAGCAGTAATTGAAGATGTTTTTCAGTTTATCAAAGGGCCTGATTTTCCAACCGCTGGAGCAATTTACAGCAAGAAAGATATAATTTTTGCTTATTCTCAAGGCAAAGGACCAATTGTTGTTCGGGGAAAAGCAGATATAGTAGAAAAAGAAAATCTGTCTGCCGGCGCGGCAGGAAAGACCCAAATTATTATTACAGAAATTCCTTTTCAAACCCAGAAATCAAGCTTAATTGAGCAGCTTGTCAAACTTGTTCAGGACAAGAAAATTCAAGGAATAAAAGATATTAGAGATGAATCAGATAAAGAAGGAATGAGAATTGTGATTGAGTTTCAAAAAGACGCTTATCCTAAAAAGGTTTTAAACCGGCTTTACAAGTTTACTGATTTGCAAAAGACCTTTCATTTAAATATGCTGGCTTTAGTAGACGGAATTCAGCCAAGAGTATTATCGCTCCTTGATATTTTAAATTATTTTATTGCGCATAGAAAAGAAGTGGTTGTTAGAAGAACAAAATATGATTTAGAGCGAACTAAAGAAAGAGCCCATATCTTGGAGGGTTTGCAAAAGTGTCTTTCCAAGATTGATGCGGTAATAAAAACGATTAAAACGTCAAAAGACAGAGAAGATGCTAAGAAAAACTTGATGAAGAAGTTTAAATTGACTGAAATTCAAGCAAATGCAATTTTAGAAACAAAATTATCTGCTTTAGCAAAATTAGAAAGAAAGAAGATTGAGGATGAACTTAAAGAAATAAAAGCAAGAATCAAAGAATATATGGCAATTCTGAAAAGCCCTCAGAAGATAAAAGAAGTTGTGAAAAAAGAATTAAAAGAAGTTAAAGAGAAATTTGGCGACGAAAGAAAAACAAAAGTTTTTGTCCAAAAAGTTGGAGAGATTGCTGAAGAGGACTTAATCCCGCAGCAAGAAACAATCATTACCTTAACCCAGGGCGGATATATTAAAAGAATAAATCCCGCTACTTACAAGCTTCAGAAAAGAGGAGGAAAAGGAATCTTAGGAATGAAAACCCTGCAGGATGACGTGGTTGAGCATTTTCTTTCAGCTCAGACCCATGACTCATTGCTTTTCTTTACCGATTCAGGAAAAGTTTTTAGAACTTTGGTTTATGAAATTCCCGAAGGCGCCAGAGTGGCTCGCGGCAGAGGCCTTTTGAACTTTATTGAGATTTCTCCCGAAGAGAAAGTTTTATCCTTAATGGCTATTGGCAAAGAGAATATTGCTCAAGGAGTAAAGAGCATAGTAATGATTACTCAAAATGGTATAATAAAGAAAACTGGCTTAGGTGAGTTTAAAAACGTTAGAAAGTCCGGTTTGATTGCGATAAATCTTAGAAAAGACGACCTGTTAAAAAGGGTTGCCAAGAGCTTTGGCCAAAACGATATAATTATAGTGACCAAGAAAGGGCAGTCAATACGATTTAAGGAGCAGGACATTAGAGAGATGGGCCGGCCGGCTTCCGGGGTAAAAGGAATTAGCTTGAAAAAAGGAGACAAAGTAGTTGGAATGGATATTATAGAAGAAACAAAAGAAAAGCAGTATTTACTGGTTGTAATGGAAAATGGACATGGAAAGAGAACTGATTTGAAAGAATATAAACTGCAGGGAAGAGGAGGAAGCGGCGTTAAGACAGCTAACGTTACCTCAAAAACTGGAGAATTAGTTTTCTCAAAAGTTGTAACAGACCAGGAAGAAGATTTAATTGTTATTTCTCAAAAAGGCCAGGTAATTAGGGCAAAAATTTCTTCAATTGCTAAAATTAGTCGAGCAACTCAAGGAGTGAAAATAATGAGATTAGAACAAGGAGATAGAGTAGCTTCGGCAACATGCATTTAAAATGAATAAATCTTTTTTAAATCCAGATGACATATTAGATGACTTTGAGCTAAATCCAGATATGGTTGCCGCTGAATTTGGATGCGGTTCAGGCGGTTTTGCTATTCCTTTGGCTAAGAGATTGGACCAAGGATTGGTTTATGGAATAGATATTCAAGAAGCTCCGCTTTCTGCTTTAAAAAGTCGGGCTCTGGTGGAAAATATTATTAATATAAAGATTATCCGTTCTGATTTAGAAAAACCAAAAGGCTCAACATTGACTCCGTTTTCCTTGGATTTAGTTTTTATCCCCAACGTTCTTTTCCAAATAAAGGGCAAAGGTGATATAATATCTGAAGCAGAAAGAGTTTTAAAAAATAAAGGAAAATTAATAGTAATTGACTGGCTGCCTAAGGCGTCTCAAGGGCCGGTACAAGGAAGAATTTCTCCAGAAGAAGTAAAAGATATAGCTGAAGATTCAGGCCTTAAATTAGAAAAAGAATTTGAAGCGGGAAAGTATCATTATGGATTGGTTTTTGTAAAACCTTAATTATGATATAATAAACACAATATGCGCAAATACTTAAGTTTAATTCTGTTAATTGCTATTTTTATTCCTTTAACAGTTAAAGGAGTTACAATTGACAATCCTTTAGCGACTGATAGTTTTGCCGAGCTCATAGATGCAATCATTAATATTATTTTTTATCTGGCTATAGCCATAGCTCCGATAATATTCATTGTTGCTGGATTTTACTTTATTGCCGCGGCTGGAGAACCAGAAAAAATCCTTATTGCTAAAAAAATGATTCTCTGGACTTTAATCGGCTTGCTTGTTGTTATGAGCGCTAAAGGTATAATTGTACTTTTTGGAGAAATTTTTGGAGTAGAAACACCTTATAATCAATAAAACATAAGCCCTCATACCCGCCTTAGGCGGGTAGTGATGGGAAAGGTCGAAATTAGATAATTTAAATTAAAAGAAACATGAAAAAAGTTTTAGCAAGTTTAACTTTAATAAGTCTTTTAGTTTTACCGGCAGTAGCGTCCGCAGGCTGGGCGGAAGATTTATTTGGAATTGGTGATCAACCAGAAGCAGCGCCTGAAACAAATGTAATGACAATACTCGGTAGTCTTACAAATTGGCTTTTCGCTATTTTGTTAATTATAGCTGCTATTGCTATTATAATTGCCGCTTACTTTTTTGTTACTGCTAGTGGAGATCCTGACAAAACAAAAAGAGCAAGGGATTTTGTTTTGTATGCTTTAATCGGAGTATTAGTAGGTTTTGCTGCGAAAGGATTGGTGATGTTGGTAGAGAGGATAGTTGCACCGGCAGTGCAGTAATTTAATTAAAGAATATTATTTATTATTTTTAACCCCGCCTTCTATAGTAGACGGCGGGGTTGATTTTTTCATAAAAAGGGGTATAATAAGTTCATAAGAGCGGATGTGGTGAAATTGGGAAACACGCAAGATTTAGGATCTTGTGCCGAAAGGCTTGTGGGTTCGAGTCCCACCGTCCGCACAATTTATCTCACAGATATTTTTGTTTTCTTTTTGCCTTCAATTTTTGGAATCCTTATACACAGGATTCCATTTTTCATTGTGGCTTGGATTTTGGAGCTGTTAACTTCAGCAGGCAGGATAATTTTTCTTGAAAATTGCCCCCAATAACATTCTTGATAAAAGTAATTTTTCTCTTTTTCTTCAAATTGCTTTTCTCTTTTTCCCTTTATTGTTAGCATATCTTTTTCAATGGAAATATCCAAGTCATCTGGTTCTACGCCGGCAACTGCAGATTGAATAACAATTTCTTTATCTGTTTGATAAACATCAACTGTTAATTCTCCTTCTGAATCAAGCCAATTATCTTTTTGTTCTATAGGAACTTTTTCAAAATCGGAACCTTCTTCTGATTTAATTTTAATTTTTTTCTTCATTTGATTTTACAGACGCTTGCTATTTTTTTAAGCTTCCTAAATCCAAAGGAAATGAAAAACGCTAAGCCGCTTAAAAGAATAATTAAGAAAATAACCGAGAAAGCTAATAAGAGATAATTTTTTTCTGCCAAGCTTTCTTCAATTATCATTATAGAAGTATTAAACAAACCATGCAAGAGAACAGCTACTATTGTTCCTTTGAAAATTAATCTCATTCGTTTTTTAGGTTCAAAAAAAGATAAAGCCAAGAAATAACCTAAGGCTCCAGAACACAAAGCGTGCAGTAAAGTAGCTCCTATAAAACGGAAGGAAGTAATAGTTATCGCTTCTTTAATGAGCATTGGTTCATTTCCCAAAAACAAAACCAAGATATTTTCTAAAGCAGCAAATCCAAGAGCCGTGATGAGCATATAAAGCATGGTATCTACTGGTTCGTCAAATTCTGGATTGCTGATTACTTTTTCTTTAACAATCAAAAATTTAGAAAGTTCTTCTACTAAAGCTATAATAATAAATTGATATACAAAAAAGAACAAAAAGGGGAATCTTTGCAAAAGATTTCCTTCAAAAAAAGATAAGCCGGCAGATATTTCTATTTCTATTAAGCCGGCTAATACAGCTGAAAGCATTCCATAAAGGAAAATTTTCAAAACCATTCTCTTTGATTCAGGATGAGCATCTTTACGCAAATAGAAAAGGAGCCAAATTATACTTGGAGCAAAACCGAGAATGATAAAAATAATATATGTTATAATTTTGGCCATTTTTCAATTATTAAACATTTCTTTTTATCTTTAACAGGCAATTTTTGATAGATTTCTTCAGTAATAAAAGGGATAAATGGATGCAGAAGTTTTAGAGAGTTTGATAAAACATAAAGTAGAATTTTTTTAGTTTTTTCATCTTCTTGTTTTTTAGACGCTTCAATATATACATCGCAGAAATCATGCCAAAAGAAATCGTATAAGGTATGAGCCGCCCGGCCAAAAGCAAATTTTTCCAAGTCGTTATTTACTGATTTTACGGTTTTGCTTAAAGCTCTTAAGATTTTTCTGTCAGCAGGAGTAAGGTTTTTTATCTGCGTAAATCCGCGTTCTAAATCAGCGTAAATCCGTGTAGGTTTGTTCGTTAAAACAAACCGTGAAGCGTTCCAAATTTTATTACAGAATTTCTTTCCCATTACAATATTATCTTTAACAAATTTCATATCTTGGTTTCCCATAATTTGATAAGCAATTCCAAAACGAACAGCATCTGCGCCAAATTCATTGATAAGATTTATTGGGTCTATTCCAGTGCCGAGCGATTTGGACATTCTTTTTCCTTCTTTGGTTAAAATAGTGGCATGGATATATACATGTTTAAAAGGAACTTCTTTTTTAAATTCTATTCCAGAGAAAATCATCCTGGCAACCCATAAATTGATAATATCCCGGGCAGTGCTCAAAACATCAGTTGGATAAAAATTCTTGGTTGTAAAAGGCCAGAGAGCAGAACTAAACCAAGTATCTAATACATCTGTCTCTCCTTTAATAGGGATTTTATGGCCCCACCAGATTTGTCTGGAAATACACCAATCTCTTATATTCTTCAGCCAGTCAAAATATGGTTTTTCAAAACTTTTAGGATGAAATTTTATTTTTCCCTGTTTAACCGGCTTTTCAGCCATTTTAGCCAATTCATTCATTTTCAAAAACCATTGCTTGGAAAGAATCGGCTCTATTACAGTATTACATCTGTAGCAGAGAGCGCTTTTATGAGTATACGGTTCAATCTTTTCCAAAATTCCAATTTTTTCCATATCTTTTACAATTTCTTTTCTTGCTTCTGCCACTGTCATTCCAGCATATTTATCAGCCAGTTTTGTCATTCGTCCGTCAGGACCTATAACCTGTTTTTTTTCTAAACCGTGCCTTTCTCCTATTTCAAAATCAAGAATATCATGAGCTGGTGTTATCTTCATAGCGCCAGTTCCGAATTTCATATCAACTATTTTGTCTTGAATAACTTTCATTTTTGCCGGCCCGAGCACAGTTTTAATGATAATTGTTTTGTCAACGTATTTTTTATATCTCTGGTCTTTGGGATTCACCGCCACGGCGGTGTCTCCTAATTTTGTTTCCGGTCTTGTTGTGGCAATAGTAATAGGTCCATATTTAATGTAATACATTTCTGTTGGTTTTTCCTTATACACAATTTCAAGGTCTGATAAACTTGTTGAGCAGCGAGGGCACCAATTAACTGTCCGTTCGCCTTGATAAATCCATGCTTTTTTATAGTAATGCAGAAAGGCCTGTTTTACTGTTTCAGCATATTCTTTGTCCATAGTGAATCTTGTTCTGGACCAGTCGCAAGAAGCCCCTAATTTTTTAAACTGATTTAAAATAATATCTCCGTATTTTTCTTTCCATTTCCAAACTTCTTTGATGAATTTTTCTCTTCCCAAATCAAATCTAGTTAATCCCTGTTTTTTTAATTTTTTCTCTACTACATTTTGAGTAGCGATTCCAGCATGGTCTGTTCCTGGAAGCCAGAGAGTTTTAAATCCCTGCATTCTTTTCCAGCGGATTAAAATATCCTGAATAACGGCATTTAAAGCATGACCCATGTGCAGTTCTCCGGTAACGTTTGGAGGGGGAATGACAATTGTATACGGCTTTTTATGGTTTTTAGGAAGTTTGTCTGGATTAAAAAAACCGCTCTTAAGCCAAAGCCGGTAAATTCTATTCTCAACCTCTTTTGGATTATAAGTTTTAGATAGTTTCATATGTTCATTCTAACATATTCTTAAATTAGCGTCAGCTTTGATTTTTTGCCAATTTTTGGGTTTTCCAAAATATCCAGCTATTCCTGTCATTACGGCATTGTCTGTGCATAAATTTTTTGGCGGAACCAAAAAATTAGAATTTTTAATTTTTAATTTACAATTTTTAATAAATTGTTTTCTTAGTTCTTTGTTAACAGAAACTCCTCCTCCAAGAATTATTGTTTTTACTTTGTAATCTTTAGCCGCTTTAATTGTTTTTTTAATTAAAACGTCGATAATTGCCTTCTGAATTTCTCGGCACATTGCTGGAATATTTTTTTTATCTTTACTATACAAAACAGCAGTTTTTAAACCAGAAAAGCTAAAATCATAATTTTTTTGGTTGAGCATGGGCCTCGGCAAGTTAGTTTGTAGTTTGTAGTTTGTAGTTTGTAGTTTGTGTGCTTCGCGCTCAATGGCAGGTCCTCCGGGATATCCAAGCCCTAAAATCCGCGCTGTTTTGTCAAAACATTCTCCAGCCGCATCATCCCTGGTTTCTCCAAGAATTTTATACTTGCCAATATCCCGCATTAAAATCAATTGCGTATGTCCGCCGCTCACCACTAAACAAATTGCTGGAAAGGCCGGCAGCTTATCAATAAAATTAACTAATATATGACTTTCTATATGATTTACTGGAACAATTGGTAAGTTCCATTTTTTAGATAATTCTTTAGCAAAATTAATTCCAGTCCACAAACAAGGATCCAAGCCAGGCCCAACAGTTACTGCAATAGAATCTATTTTTGACCTCTTTGTTTTTTTTAAAGCTCTTTCTAAAACAAGGGGTAAATTATTTTGGTGTTCCCGTTTTGCTAAACTTGGATAAACTCCGCCATATTTTTTATGGATTTCTGTTTGTGAAGAAATAATATTTGATAATATCTTAAAACGAGGACGTTTTTGTCCTTTTACTTCCACAACAGCGACGCAAGTATCATCGCAAGATGTTTCTATAGCTAAAATAATCATATTTACTTATATTATCAAAAATCTTGCCCTGACACCAATGAAATTGGTAGTGAGGGTTGATTTTTTTCAATTTTTATGATAGAATAAGATTACATTTTGGCCCCATCGTCTAACGGATAGGACGACACTTTTTCAAGGTGTAAATCGGAGTTCGATTCTCCGTGGGGTCGCCATGCATCCTCAGCATAAAAAGGCAATCAGCTTACGTTTAAAAGGACGAAGTTATAATGAAATAGCACGAGCTTTAGATGTTTCTAAGGGTTCATTGAGTTTATGGTTTAAAGATTTAAAATTACCTAAATCTAGCCAAAAACTTCTTGCAGAAAAAATGAGAATTGCTCGCGAGCATAACTTATTTGAGAATAATCGACTTCGAACGCGAAACATTCAAATTGAGAATCGGAAAATAAGGCAATCTGCTAAAATAGATATTAAACCACTTTCAAAATATGAATTAAAATTAATGGGAATTGCACTTTATTGGGCAGAAGGATGGAATAGAGATAACACGGGGAAAGGACACGGAGTGTGCTTTTCTAACTCTAATCCAGATATGGTTAAATTATTTTTAAAATTTTTACGAGAAATCATAAAGGTTCCAGAAGATAAATTAAGAGTCGATATCCATATTTATCCAAGCATTAATGAAAAATCTGCTATTAGATTTTGGTCTAATGTAACTAATATTCCTAAAGAACGATTTCGTACTACTCAACAGATAAGTCGGGCAAGCAAGGGAAAACGTTCTAAAAACTCACTTCCTTATGGTACACTTAAATTAGATGTTGGTAGACGTCAAAATTTCTTCAAAATCCAAGGATGGATTGATGGATTAATAAAAGAAAACAGCTAATCCGGGTTCAACTCCCGTTGGGACCACACATATTTTAACCGCAGCTATTGACAAAATATCTGGGTATGATATAATGTAAATAGTGTAACACATTAAACAATATTATGTTAACCTTTTTTAAGGAGACAAGAAATGAAACGGTTAATAATGGCAGTTGTAGTAGTGGTAGCGCTGATGGGTATTTCTGAAAAAGCTCAAGCTGGTCCTTGGACTAGATCTGCATTTAGGCTAACGCGCACACACAGATATGGTTATAGGTCAATTCTGGGCCGACCTTCCTATACTAGATCCGCATTTAGACTTGGAGCTCCGTACAGATATGGACCTGGAATGACTTCTCGCGTTTCTTATCGCAGATACGGCCGTAGAGATAACAGTACCTTCGGGAAAATAATGGTTAGTGGCGAAATACTAAGCCAGATATTAATAAAAGATCGAGTGCTAAGCATGGCCGAAAAAAGACAGGCCGAAGAACTAAGAATGGCCAGAGAAGAGCAAGAGTTTCAACACGAGCAAACCAGAGTTCAGAACAACGAAAACCAGGAACTTCAGCAAAGAATAAGGATACTGGAATTGGAGCTGGAAAAATTAAAACTCCAGTAAGAGCTTGAAAAAATCAAGAAATGACAGCACACCCAAAGCTAACAAGGGGGATTTCTAATAAAGAAATCCCCACTTTTTTTTCTCTAAAAAAGTGCTATTATACAAAATATAATGGAACAAGATTATTATCTTAAAGTTGCCAGGGCAAAGGATTTGAAAAACCTGAAAGAGAGATTACTTTTTAGATTATTTGAAGTTTTCCCAGGAGTTTTGTCTTGGGGAGTTTTATTTTTAGTTGTTTTTCTTTCTTGGCGCCAGCCCGTTTGGATTGCTATTTTTATTATAATCTTTGTGATTTTTTGGTTTATCCGAACCATTTATTTTTCTGTACATCTTTGGTCAGGGTATAAGAAGATGGCGGAACATGAAAAGACCGATTGGATGAAAAAACTTAATGAACTGCATAATTGGAAACACATCTATCATTTAATTGTTATTCCCATGGCTGAAGAGTCGTTAGAGATTGTTAGAGATAGTTTTAAGAGCCTGGAAAACACAGATTATCCAAACGATAAAATGATTGTTGTTTTGGCTTGCGAAGAGAAATTTAAAGATTTCACCCAGGTCATAGCAGAACAAATTGGAAAAGAATTCAGCTCAAAATTTTTTAAATTCTTAATAACCTGGCATTCTTATAATTTGCCGGGCGAAATCCCGGGCAAAGGGTCTAATGAAACCTGGGCAGCCAGAAAAGCAAAAGAGAAAATTATTGATTCTTTGAAAATTGCTTACGAGAATATAGTTTTTTCTTCTTTTGACGTTGATACCTGCGTGTTCCCAAAATATTTTAGCTGTTTAACATATCATTATCTTGTTTCAAAAAAACCAACCAGAACCAGTTTTCAACCTGTTCCTCTTTTTATCAACAATATCTGGCAGGCCCCGGCAATTTCCCGGGTTTTTTCTTTTTCTTCAACTTTTTGGCACGCTATGAACCAGGAAAGAGCAGAGAAATTGGTAACTTTTTCCTCTCATTCAATGAGTTTTCAGGCGCTGAATGACGTTGGTTTTAAACAAACAAACGTTGTTTCAGATGATTCCAGAATTTTTTGGCAGTGCTTTTTGAAATACAATGGAGATTATTATGTTCAACCCTTGTATTATCCAGTTTCTATGGATGCTAATGTGGCAAAAAGTTTTTTGAGAACTTTGATTAATATTTTTAAGCAGCAAAGAAGATGGGCTTATGGAGTAGGAGATATTGCCTATTTCTTTTTTGGATTTTATAAGAATAAAAAAATCCCTTTTTTGAAAAAACTCTCTTTAGGGATTGAGTTGGTTGAAGGACATTTTTCTTGGGCAACTGCCAGTATTATGATTTTCTTATTGGGCTGGCTTCCTCTGGCTTTAGGAGGGCAGGAGTTTTCTCAGACCATAATTTCATATAATCTGCCAAAGATAATCAGCCGAGTTATGACTTTAGCTATGATTGGTTTGATAAGTTCTATTTATTTGAGTTTTCTTTTACTTCCTCCCAAGCCCCCAAAATACGGCCGGTACAAATATTTAATTTTTATTTTTGGCTGGTTTTTATTTCCAATAATGATGATATTCTTTGGCGCTCTGCCTGCTCTTGATGCTCAGACCCGCTGGATGCTGGGAAAATATATGGGCTTCTGGGTTACCGAAAAAGTTAGGAAATAAGCGATACTAATATACTAATAGCATACCAATGATACGAATATGAGAAAACCCCAGCTATTTTTTCCAAAATTATCTTACCAAATTACAGGAATATTATTTACTGTGCATAATGAATTAGGCAGATTTTGTAGTGAAAGACAATATTGTGATCTTTTGGAACAAAAATTAAAGGAAAGTAATATCAAATATCTTAGAGAGAAAAATATAAATAAAGATATTAAGGGAGATCGTGTGGATTTTTGTATAGAAGATAAAATTGTTATAGAGTGCAAAGCTAAGAAATTTGTGACAAAAGAAGATTATTTAGTTTTACAAAGATATTTACAAAATTCTAATAAGAGATTAGGGCTTATTGTCAATTTTAGACATACTTATCTTAGACCAAAACGAATTGTCCGAATTGAAAGAGCTTAATAAATAGCGCAGAAAACAATACAGCACATAAGAATTCGTATCATTGGTATGTCATTCGCATATTGGTATCGCTTTTTATTCTAAATGGATGCGTTCTCTAAATTTACCCAGCTTAGCTAATAATTGGGGATATTTTTTTAAATAAGGATCTTGCTGTAAAATTTGTTTTGCTGATTCTCTGGTTTTTTCAACCAAAGATATGTTTTTTAAAGAATTCATCATTAGGTCAGGAATTCCCCATTGTCTGGTTCCTTTAAAGTCGCCAGGCCCTCTGATTTCCAAATCTTTTTCAGCTAAAGCAAACCCATCTTCAGAACTGATTAAAGCTTTTAACCGCTGATGAGTTTTTTTAGCATGCGAATCAGTGAATAATAAGCAATAAGACTGATAACCTGCTCTGCCGACTCTCCCTCTGAATTGATGGAGCTGAGCCAGTCCAAAACGTTCTGTTCCTTCAATCATCATTACTGTGGCATTAGGAATATCAATGCCAACTTCAATTACTGAAGTAGAAATTAAAATGTCTGTTTTTTTATTCTTAAAGTCCTTCATTATGTTCTCTTTTTCTTTTGTTGCCATCTTTCCGTGGAGCATTCCTACGTTTAAATCAGGAAAGATTTTTTTTGAAAGCTTTTCATATTCTTCTTTCACTGCCTTTACTTTAGCCCAGCTCATTTGGGCTTCTGACAGTTCTTCATCATCATTATTTTTTTCTATTCTCGGGCAGATTACAAAAACCTGTCTTCCCTTTTTTACTTCTTTTTTAATAAAATCATAGGTTTTTTTTCTTTCTTCAGGCTTAATTACCTGAGTAATTATTTTCTTTCTTCCTTTGGGAAGTTCATCAATCAAAGAGAGATCTAGGTCGCCGTAAACAGTTAGAGCTAAAGTGCGAGGAATAGGAGTAGCGGTCATTGAAAGTAAATGAGGAATAATATCTTGACTGCGACAAAGCTTAGCGCGTTGTTCTACTCCGAAACGATGCTGTTCATCTAAGACAACTAAACCGAGTTTTCCAAATTTTACTTTGTCTTGGATTAAAGCGTGAGTTCCAATTAGAATGTCTACCCCCACTACCAAATCTTTGGTAAGAGGGTTAATTTCACCTTTAGTTTTTTCAAGAAGTTTTTTTCTGGAGATTTCTATTATTTGGTTTTTTAATTTCTTTGAACGGAATTGGTCCTGTTTTCCAGTTAATAAACCAATGTTAACTTTAAAATCTTGAAGCAGTTTGGCTATTTCCTGAAAGTGCTGCTTAGATAAAATTTCAGTAGGAGCCATAAAAGCAGCTTGATACCCCTGTTTAACAGTATTTAAAACAGCCATTGCGGCGACAACTGTCTTCCCGGAACCAACGTCTCCTTCCAGAAGACGGTTCATTGGTCTTGGTCTTTCCAAATCCTTTAAAATCTGCCAGGCGGATTTTTTCTGCGCGTCAGTTAATTTAAATGGCAATGATTTAACAAGATTCTGAATTGTTTCTAATTTAATTGGAAGAGAAACCGATTTTTCCTTATTAAGACGATTTCTTTCTCTTAAAACAAAGAGCTGGATATAGAAAAGCTCTTCAAAGGAAAATCTGTCTTGAGCTTTTTGCGATAATTCCACAGAGCTTGGAAAATGAATCTCCCAAAGAGCTTTTTTAATTGGTATAAGATTATATTCTTTTATTATTTCTTCAGGCAGGGTTTCACTAATTTGATTTTGAAGACCAGTTAATAAAGGTTTTAAAATATATCTGATCCATCTTGAAGACAAACCGGCAGTTTCCGGATAAACAGGAATGAGCCGGCCGGTATGGGTTAGATTAGTTTGTAGTTTGTAGTTTGTAGTTTGTAGAGGGGCTTTTTCATAAATAGGGTTTGATAGATACACTCCGTTTTTTGATATTACTGCTTTTCCGGAAAGAAAAACATTATCTCCTTTTCTCAAGGTTTTTGTTAGATACGGCTGATTGAACCAAGTTGCTTTTATTGCTCCTGTTTTATCTTCAATAACTGCTTGGGTTAGAAACATTTTTCTTTTCCAGGTTCTTTTAGTTTCAATTCCAAGAATCTTTCCGTGAACCGTGCAAATTTCATTGATTTTTACTTCTGAAATAGGAATTAAATTAGAAAAATCCTCGTACCTGCGAGGAAAATGAAAAAACAAGTCCTGAACTGTTTTAATTCCTAACTTTTTTAATTTCTTTTGATAAACCGGCCCAATGCGGGGAATGTCTTCAATTAGAGTGGTAAGATTCATTGTGCGCCCGGCAGGACTCGAACCTGCAATCTGTCGCTCCGCAAGCGACCGTTCTATCCATTGAACTACAGGCGCATTTACTTTTTCAATTTATCATAAAATTCTTTAAAAATCAATTTTGCTGCGTTAAGCTAAGCTTAACGCATTAGCTTAACGCATTGATTTGACTTTAAGCAGAATTAGAGTTAAAATAGAATAAACCTAGGGAGGAGTCGCATAATGGTTATTGCAGCAGATTGCTAATCTGCGCCGCACAAGCGGCCTGTGAGTTCGAATCTCACCTCCTCCGCTGGTAAGGTGGGATGGCAGAATGGCAATGCACTGGTTTTGAAAACCAGCGTCCGTAAGGACTTGGGGGTTCGAGTCCCTCTCCCACCGCCATCCGGGATTTGGCTCGCCCGCTACGCGGGCTCGCCACCCGATTTTGAACGCAAAATCGAATTTTTTGTCTTTGTTCCGCGAAGCGGAACGCCAGAAGCGGGCTTTTCTTTTTCTTGATTAAATTGTTTTTATTTGTTATCATATACTTGTATAGAATTATATCAGAACAATTTAATGTTATCAAATTATGGAAAATAATCAAGAGAATAAATTGGGGAAAAAAATAAAATCCTTGCGGCTTAAACTTGAGCTTTCGCAGGACGAATTTGCCAGAAAAGCTGATGTTCCCTACACTACGCTAACTAAAATTGAAACAGGCGTTATTAAAAAGCCATCAGTGTTTATCATGGCTAAATTAGCCAAAACGCTTAATGTTTCAATTGAGGAGTTAATAAAATAAAACTATGTCAACACTTTGGAATAAAGATCAAGAGAAAGACTTTTTCATAAAATCCCTTGAGTTTGCTACTCCGGAGCAACTTTTTTATATCACCAAAAATAAAAAATATTTGGCTTATTGGCCCAAAAATTATGACGGCATAAAAACAACCTTGCAAAGTCGAAATTCATTGATTGGTTCTTATTCGGAGAAATGGATCACAGAATTATTTAACGAAATCGCCGAAAGAGTTGGTGGTTATTCGGTACAAGGTGTTGTATCCGAAGAAATAGGGTTGTCTAGACAATCTCCAGCCGATGTCGCTATATGCAAAACCAAAGAGGTAGTTCAAGTCCCCAAAAATATTTTGATGATTCTAGAAGTAAAAATTTCTGTAGTTTGGAATTGGGAATTTATTCCAAAAAATAAAGATTTGGTATGTGTTGGTGATTACAGAACACATCAGGGCAATCCCGGACTTTTAAGGTCAGATACAATGTTAAAAGCTATTGGTAAGAGTATTAACATCAGAGTATCAAGTTTTTCTGCTTCAAAAATTCCTATTGTTATAATTGGCAATACACCAATAACAAAAAGTTATTATGAAAAAGTTGATCACCTTAAAAAGAACGGAATTATTCAAGGCTTCTGGTCGGTAAATCCTAACCCATTAGATAATAATGGTGAAAATATTAAAAACACACCAAGTAATGGTTTTTGCCGATTTGATAATTATGAAGAATTAGACAGATCCTCGCTGAATCTTTTGAAAGAAGAAAGAGAGTTTTTCTCAAGCATGCAAACTAAAAAAGGATTAGGTGAAATTATTGAGATAGCAAACAGAGAACAGACTTATGAAGCTAAAGCCCAACGCTTTTTGGAACTATTAAGAAAATCTGATAAGTAAAACTTATATGAAACCACAAAATTTTTACAACCAGAGAAAAAATGGAACTAAAACTAGCTCTTTTGGTACGCCTGGACGTATTAATCATGACTCGTCTAAATTTTATAATAGTAAATTATATAAAGGATTGAATACTGACAAAAATGTAAAATATGTGGAAAACCAAATTGATCTAGATAATATAAATAAAATTTTTTGTAAAAGTAGCGAATCAATGGCAGAATTGCCAGATAACAGTGTGCATTTAATGGTTACATCTCCGCCCTACAACGTAGGAAAAGATTATGATAACGACTTATCATTAGATGAATATAGAAGTTTATTAAAAAGAATTTTTAAAGAAACTCACCGAGTTTTAGTCCCTGGCGGAAGGGCATGTATAAATATTGCTAATTTGGGCCGAAAGCCGTATATTCCACTACACAGTTTTATTATTGAGGATATGCACGATATTGGTTATTTGATGAGAGGAGAGATTCTTTGGGACAAAGGAAATAGTGCCAGTCCTTCTACTGCTTGGGGAACTTGGCTGATGGCTAACAATCCTGTATTAAGGGATGTGCATGAATATATTTTAGTTTTTTGTAAAGATACGTTTACTCGCAGAAACCCAAACAGAAGGAAAAGCACTATTAGTAAAGATGAATTTTTGGAATTCACAAAAAGTATGTGGAACTTTTCAGCGGAGAGAGCAAGAAAAGTAGGACACCCTGCGCCCTTCCCCGTAGAATTACCTTACCGTTTAATTCAACTCTATACCTTTGAAAATGATGTCGTTCTTGACCCGTTTTTAGGAGCCGGCACAACTTGTATAGCCGCCTTAAAAACAAAAAGAAATTATGTTGGTTATGATATAGATAAAAAATATTGCGATTTGGCAGAACAAAGAATAAAACAATTTTTACAAGAATAGATAACATTATTTTCGTCTAAATAAATTATGAAAATAGAAACAATTTTGCTAATTTTATTTCCAATAATTACAGCTATATTAGGTTCGTATTTGACTTATTATTTCACAATTAAATCCAAAAAGAGCGAAGCCATATTAAAATTTAAGGAAGAAAAATACTCTAATTTGCTAATTCTTTTACAGGGTTTTGTTGGTAGGACTACTTCAGGTGAAACAAAGAGGAAATTTTTTGAAGAACAATATAAATCTTGGCTTTATTGTTCAGATGGTGTGGTGAAAGCGATAAATAAAATGGTGCAACTCGTTATTGATTCGAGAGGCAAAGAGCCGGAGCCAGAAAAAGGTAAAAAAGCAGTTGGAAATATTGTCCTTGAAATGCGTAAAGATTTGTTGGGAAAAACCGAATTAACCTCAGAAGATTTTAGATATACAGATGTTATTGAATAAAAAATATGGATAGAAATAATTGTAATCATAATTGGAAAATTCATGTAGGAGCAAAACATCAAATCAATGCTTCATTCCCCGCAATATATATTTGCGAGAATTGCGGCTTGACTATGGAAGCATCAGATGTAATTCAACTTAGAATTGTTGATTCCATGAATAGATTACAAGAATCAATCATTATTCTGCAGAAACAAATCCCCATAACAGGTTCAGAAATTAGAACAATAATGAGCAAATCTGCTGAGAAGTTATCTAACTCAATTGACAAATTCAAGAATGAGCTCAAAGAGTATTCTGAATCAAGCAATAAACATACTAACGCAATAAAGTGGTTGACCGGAGGATTGGTTTTTGTTGGATCAGTTCAGATTATCGTTATTTTAATTTTAAATTTTAAATAAGTGATTTTCCGCCAAAGAGAAACTTGAAATTACCCCATTTTTAACTATAAATCCATGAACGAAAAACATGGCTTAGAAAAATCTGCCATCAAGTATTTCGTTGAAGCCTATAACAAACACTCCAACAAAAAACTAGGGATAAAAGAACATTCTGACAAACCGGATTTTACCTTAGTTGATCAAGAATCAGATCAAACAATTGGAGTAGAGATTGCTCACTTATTGTATGATCCAAAAGAAGCAAAGATGTTGCTTGGTCGATCTTCTGCAACAGCTCACGGAGTAATGAATTCAGCTGATCTGATCAAAACGCTTAACAATCTTCTAAAAAAGAAAACTAGAAAAACAATTACATATAAGCCGCATGATAAATTATTTCTTGTAATTAGAGTTACTTCACCTATTTTTGATAAATCAACTTTTGATATGTTTGAAGATAATATAGTCATACCCGAGAATCAATATGATGAAATCTGGCTTGTCTTATTTGATTTTTCAGAAAAAAAATGGCAAAACTTGAAGCAAATAAAATAGGACAGCATCACACAAACAATATTAAAAATAATTTGTCGCCAAGCTCGGCAGAGCCGAGCAATCCCGCAAAGCGGGATTAGAAAAACTTGAAATTGTCCTTTCCGCTTCTGCTTTTGGGAAAAGAGGCAATGCCTTCGGGCAACTCTTCGAGTCCCTCTCCCACCGCCAGATGTCCAAATTCGAACCTTTAGAATATGCTATAATTTAAGTATGAAATTAAAGCTTTTAGACAATATTCAATTTATATATGAATTAGCCCTTGCTCGACTTGAGCTGCGGTATTTCTGTCCTGATTTGAAAGTAACCAACGATTTTAGAGAATTTGAAGTTAGCGATAAAACAAAAAATTTAAGCGAACTTAAAAAGAAATTAGCATATTTTAAGACAATAAATAGTGATTTTTCTGATTATTATCATTTACAAAAATTTAATCAAACTAAATCAGTTAATCAGTTTTTGACCCATTGGATATATCCATACAAAGGCAAATTTCATCCTCAAATGATAAGGGCATTACTAAATATTATTAAGATGAAAGAAAATGAGACGTTATTAGATCCTTTTGTGGGAAGCGGAACAGCGGTTTTAGAAGCTCAACTTTTAGGAATAAACGCGATAGGGATTGATATTTCTCCTTTATGTGTTCTAATTTCAAAAGTAAAAACAGAATCTCTCGATGTTTTAAGCGAGATAAAGAAATATAAAGATTTTTATTTATCGAATAAAACGGAAATTGGCGAACCAAAAGATGAAAGAGTTAAAAATTTTTATAAGGTTGCCGAAATGATGGCGCATAGTGATCAGTCGCGGAGAGGTAGAAATTTTGAAACATCTTATTTTAATGATGCTCAAAAAATGTTGGCTTCAGTTGAAGATTATTACTTGGCAAAAAATAAATTAAATTTAAAATTAGGCAAAACTAAAATAATTAAAGGTGATGTCAGAAAAACAGATTTAAAAGATGAATCTATAGACGGAATAATTACTTCTCCGCCTTATTCAATAGCGCTCAACTATGTGGCAAACGATGCTCATTCATTAAGGGCGTTGGGTTATGATCTTGATAAAATTAAAGAGGAATTTATAGGCGTAAGAGGGACTGGCTTTAATAAGTTTAAGCTATATGAAGATGATATGGAAAAAGCATACACAGAAATGCACAGAGTGTTAAAAAAAGATAAATACTGCGTTGTTATTATTGGAAATGTTACTTACCAAGGTCAAGAAATAGACACGGCCCAAAATGTTGTTAATCATTGCGAAAAGATCGGTTTTAAAACCATTAAAAAAATGGAAAAAATAATATATGGACTTTATAACGTAATGCAAAAAGAATATATATTAATTTTTCAAAAATAATATGACAAATGAAAATTATATCAAAGACCTAGAAAATACAGTTAAACAAATGTTATCTCCTTTAAAAGATTTGCCTTTTACTGTAATAATAAAAAGCATTTCTGGTTTCTCTGTTTTGTCTTTTCAAAAAGAGCAAAATGTTATTGATTTGTTTGGAAAATCTTTTGATAAAGCGGCTGTAGAAATTAATAAAAATGGTATCAAGGCCAGCAGGCCAAATGAAGTTGGCAACTATATCGAACCTTTTATTAAAAATGCTTTAAAAAATATGGGTTTTACAGCAGATATTCCTACTGATAGTAATGGCAAAAAGAAAGCTACAGGGTATCCTGATATTGAAGTTACCTATCAAGACAAATCTTTTTATCTTGAGGTTAAAACTTACAATGTTAAAAATATTAACACGACCCAGAGATCATTTTATTTTTCTCCTTCAGAAAATTTTAAAGTTACCAAAGATGCCCCTCATTTATTAATTTCTTATCAGATGGAAAGAAATAAAAATGGTCTATATTATGCAAAACACTGGAAATTTTTCTCTTTAGAAAATCTTAAAGTTGATTTGAAACATGAATTTAATCAAAATAATAGAAAGACGTATGGCGATGAAAGTTATTTAGATTTAATTTTAGAAAAAGAAATTTAAAACAAAACGATGAAAGAAAAATATGAAAAATTTCATATAGGGATAAATGTATTTGTTGTTCGAAATGGGAAGCTGTTATTAGGAAAAAGAAAAAATGTATATGGTGCAGGAACATGGGGTTTGCCAGGCGGTCATTTAGAATACGGAGAAGGCATGAGAGAAGCTGCTGCTCGTGAGTTAGGAGAGGAAACGGGATTGGAAGCAGATGAATTTAAATTCGCAGGACTTATAAACGATGTACGCAAAGATGAACATTATCTTCAAGTAGGATTTTTAGCTAAAGATACGGGAGATAAAGAGCCCATATTAAAAGAGCCTGAAAGATGTTATCAATGGAAATGGTTTGATTTAGATAATCTGCCTCAGGAGATTTTCCCTGGTCATATTAAAGAGATTCAGGTTTTCAAAAAGGGCGATTATTTTTCAGACAAGTGATTTTGTAAAACAGGTTTGAACGTTGTCCACGATGTTCCGCAGACGCATTTTTTGAATTCAAATTTTGGGCCGACAAATCGGACGTTAGAACTTTTTACCGCCAAAGAGGCGATTTTCTTTTCTCGGTATTGACAAGGTTGAGGCGGTGTAGTATTATTAAACCATTTTCAGATTGGTTCTGGAAATAAGAGTTCTTTTCAAAATAAAACGTAAAAAATGAAAAAATAATATGAAAGGAGCTAAAAATATTGATTAGTGTAGGAAAGGTCGTTGTGCTCAATTCCAAAAAAGAGCAAATTGGGTTAGCATCAGGGAAAGATAGTGCTCAAGGATTTTGCAGAGAGAGGAGAAGGCAAGGTTCTTATATTCACATCTACTGCAGATGAAGGGGTTTCTTTGGCTATGAGTCTCGGAGGAGGTTTACAGATAGAGTGTCCATAATCCTTGTAAGCAGCCTTAGTTGAAGTAAGACCGTTGAGCCGTCAAGTAGGTATATCCGAAAAGCGGCTTTTTTTATTCCAAAATAATAGTGAGTAGCGGGATGGGGTAAATTGATTTATTAACACCCATCCCTTGTACAGGGTATTGACAAGCTATCAAGTATAATATATATTAAAAGTACTATAAGCACTGCCCCTGTTTTTGGACAAGGGCAGTTTTTTTATGAGTAAAATAATGATATGATTTAGATATGAGTATTAAAAAAGAAAAAGTAGCTGTTTATATCGACGGAAATAATTTCTATAAATATCTTAAAAGCAAGGAGGTTAATTTTCCAAAAGGAACAAAGTTTAATTTTAGTGAGTTCGTAGATTTTTTAATAGGTGAGCGGGAGTGCGTATCAAAAAGGTATTATATTGGGATTGCGAGAAATACTGATGATACTCAGAAAAGTAGGCAAATTGTATCGGGTCAGCAAAAATTTCTATCAAGAATTGAAAATGAAGGATTTGTTATAAAACGTGGTCGTGTAATGTATGATAAAGGTAGGATACGAGAAAAGGGTACTGATGTTAAAATAGCGGTTGATTTAATTGTCGGTGCAGTAGATAATTTATATGACACAGCTATTTTAGTAAGCTCTGACACAGATTTAATTCCCGCTACAAGGTATATCAAATATAAAGGGAAGAAATTGGAATATGTTGGATTTTCTCATATGCCTTCTCTTGGCATGCAAAAGCATGCAGATTTTTCAGTTCTTCTTCGATTAAAAGATATAGATAATTTTAAAGAAAAGAAATTATTGTAGTTACAAAATAAAGATATGAAAGAAAAATATGAAAAATTTCATATAGGAATAAACGTATTTTTACTTTTTCCACATAGTTGCTTTTTTTAAATATGGTAGAATTAAATAATGCTGGATAAGATAAGTAATTTATTTAAATTTCGGCCTAAGAAATTCTTAGGCATAGATATTGGCACCTCTTTTATAAGAATTGTTGAACTTAGCCGCAAAGGCCAAGTATATAAACTTGAAAATTACGGAGGATCAGAAGCTTCATCTTTTAAAAAAAGACCTTTTAGAATTTTTCAAAAAAACACCCTTTCTCTTTCTGATAAAGAAATAGCTAAAAGTATTCAAGTCATTTCTGAAGAAGCAGGAGTTCAAACCGAAGAAGTTAATTTTTCTATTCCTGATTTTTGTACTTTTTTTACCAGTTTCAAGCTTCCAGCAATGGCTGAAGATGAAATTCCTCAAGCAGTTCAATATGAAATCAGGCCATATGTCCCTCTTTCTTTAGATGAAGTTACTTTAGATTGGTCTATAATTGAAGGAGAGTCGCCTGATACTCCTCTTAAGGTTTTGGTAGTAGCTATTCCTAATGATATTATTAGTCAGTATAGAGAGATTGCTCATCTTGCTAATTTAAACTTAAGAATCTTAGAATCAGAAGTATTTGCTTTAACCAGGGCTTCAATTAAACCCCCACACCAAAAATTTGGTAGTGGGGGTGAAAATGGGAAAGAAAAGAAAGTAATCGGCTTGATAGATATTGGAGCCAGAAGCACTACCTGCAGTATTATTGAAGAAGGAGTTTTAAAAATAAGTCATAGTTTTAATACTGCTGGCAATCAATTAACAGAGGCTATAGCCAGATCTTTAAATATTGATTATAATAAAGCTGAGGAGATTAAAAAAAAGCATGGACTGATTGGCGGGAATGTTAGAAAGATTTTAATTCCTTTAATTGATTTAATTTTAGAAGAAATCAAGAAGGCGTTTAGGAATTTTTATCTAAAAGAAGGAAAAGAAGTAGAAAAGATTGTTTTGGCCGGAGGTTTAGTGCCAATGCCTGGCTTAAAAGAATACTTTTCTACAGAATTAAAAAAAGAATTAGATATTGCTGATCCTTTTTCTAATATTGCCTGTCCAGCAATTCTTACCAATACTTTAAAAGAAATAGGACCGGATTATGCTATTGCTACGGGCTTGGCAATGAAGGGATTAGAATAAAAAATCATGGCTATAGAAATTTCTCCAAGAACAAAAATTAAACTGCATAGCTGGACAATTATGATTGGAATTGTCTTGCTGATTTTGTTTATCATCCTTATTGTTGTTTATTTTTATTTTGCATTTTCTTTAAAGAAAATGTCTGAGCAGCTTCAAGAAAAAGATATAGTATACGCTCCTTTAGAAAAAACCATAACAGAGAAAGAGGCGGAACTTGAGCCAATTAATCAAAAAATAGATGATTTTAATAGATTGATTGCCGGACATAAAAAAAGATTAGATATGTTCATTTTTTTAGAGAAAATCTGTCTTCCTGCTGTTTGGTTTTCTGATTTTAGTTTTGAAAATGGAGAAGTAAATCTTTCAGCGCAGGCAGATAATTTTGCCACCCTTGAACAGCAAATAGATATTTTAGAAGAAGAGCCTGTTTTAAGAAGTTCAAATATCACCGGGGTTTCAGTAAATGAAGAAGGAAAGATTATTTTTAATCTTTCACTTATTTTTAACCCGTTAGAAATTTCATCGTTGTCTGAATAATTTAATTAATGATGCTTACTTCTAAACATACCATCTTAATTATTCTTATTTGTCTTTTAATCCTTTTGGTCATAGGAGGATATTTTCTTTGTTGGCCTAAATACCAGGAATTTAAAGGAAAAAAAATAGAAATTGAGACAAAAGATGAAGAGATTAGAAAAAAAGAGGAACACCTTTTAAACTTAGAAATTCTTTCAGAGAAGTTGTCAACATATAAAGAGCAGCTTTCTAAAATTGATTCTGCTCTTCCCAAGGATCCTTCAGTAGCCGCACTTTTTAATTTTTTTCAAAAAACAAGTTCAGAAAATGGTTTAATTCTAACAGAAGTTGATATGAGCGGGCTTTTTTCTTCAGAAAGTTCAGGAGAGAGAATTCAAAAAATGTCTTTCTCTATTTCAGTTAGCGGCTCTTATTCCGCTTTTAAGAATTTTCTCTCTGCAGTTTATAGAAACAGCAGATTAATTAAAGTTAAGTCCATTAGTTTTTCTTCTTCTGAACAAAGAAAGGACCTATTTGATTTTAATCTAAATCTGGAGACCCAATCTTATGCCTATTGATTTTGTCCAACAAAGAAAAAAGCAAAAATATCTAATAGTAATTGTAATAGTAGTGTTTGTAATTACCGCTGTTTTTTTGTGGTTTGGATATTTTAGAAAATCAGAATTTGTTTCAGAAGAGGCTCCGGTTAGCTCTATAAAAGAAATAAAAATAGATTTTAATGTCTTAGAGGGTCAATTTTTGCAAGAATCACAGGTCTTTGAGAAGACGCCTTCTTTTGAAGGAAAGATAGGACGGGAAAATCCATTTTTACCTTATTAAAATGACCTTAATTCAACAATTGGTTAAAAAGGGAATATTGGAGAAGCAAAAGGCAACTACTTTGGAATATGAAATTAAGACCTCTGGCCAAAGAGAGGAAGAGATAATTTTGGAAAAAAGAATTGTTTCTGAAGATTTTTTATTCGGGATGAAAAGCGAAACCTTGAAAATACCTCTTAAACCAGTTTCTTCTCAAGATGTTCTTTTAAAAGTTTTGGAAACAATTCCTGAAGAATCAGCCAGGTATTATCAGATGATACCTTTGATTAAAGAAGATAATCGTTTGGAAATAGGCATGGTTTATCCTGAAGATTTGAAAGCCAGGGAGGCCTTAGAGTTTTTAGCCCGTCAGAGTAAATTTAGTTATCGGATTTTTTTAATTACTTTATCAAATTTTAATGAACTTTTAAGAAAATACCGAACTTTAAGAAAAGAAGTAACCAGGGCTTTAGAAGAATTAGAGACCGAGATTAAAAAAGAAGAAAAAGTTGGCAAGAAAAAAACTAAAGCAACCGAGCTGGAAAGAGTAGTAGAAGAGGCCCCAATTTCAAAAGTAGTAGCAGTTATATTAAGACATGCTGTTGACGGCAACGCTTCAGATATTCACATTGAACCAGGCAGAGAAAAATTAAGAGTCCGTTTTAGATTAGACGGGATATTGCATTCCAGTATCTTTTTACCTTTAAGAATTTTGCCAGCTATAGTAGCTAGGATTAAGATTCTTTCTAATTTAAAAATAGACGAGAACAGGGTTCCTCAAGATGGTAGATTCAGCGCTAAAGTCGGGGATAGGAATATTGACTTTAGGGTTTCTACCTTCCCAACTACTTTAGGAGAAAAGGTAGCAATAAGAATTTTAGACCCTGGCCAGAGAAAAGTTGATTTTAAAGGAATGGGGATAACTGGAATAAATCTTAAAGCAATAGAAAAAGCATTGAAAAAACCATACGGAATGATTTTAGCCACTGGTCCTACCGGTTCAGGTAAAACTACTACTCTTTACTCTATTTTAAGCTTGTTTAATAAAGACGAGGTGAATATAATGACTTTGGAAGACCCGGTAGAGTATTTTATTGAAGGAGTTAATCAATCCCAGGTAAAACCGGAAATCGGTTATAGTTTTGCCAGCGGTCTCCGTTATACTTTAAGACAGGACCCGGATATCTTAATGGTAGGGGAGATTAGAGATGAAGAAACTGCTTCTTTGGCTATTCATGCGGCTTTAACCGGTCATATCCTGCTTTCCACTTTGCATACATCAAACACGCTGGGAGTAATCCCCAGACTGATTGATATGGGAATTCAGCCATTTCTTCTTCCTCCCACTTTGGGCCTAGTTATTGCCCAAAGATTAGTAAGAAAACTCTGCATTCATTGCCGAAAGAAAATAGAAGCAAATAAAGAAGTAAAAAAGATAATTTTGCAAGAAATAAAGAAATTTCCCGCTGCTGTTAGAACGAGTATTAAATTGGATAAAACTCTTTATATTCACGAGCCGGTTGGCTGTAAAAGATGTAATAATATAGGTTACTCCGGTCGGATTGGTGTTTATGAGATTTTGGAAATGACTGATCAACTTGGCCAATTGATTCTAACAAGGCCCTCGGAAGCCCAGATTAAAGAGGAGGCTGAACGTCAAGGAATGCTCAAAATGAAACAGGATGGGATATTGAAAGTTTTAGAGGGCGTTACTTCTTTGGAAGAAGTATTAAGAGTTGCCGAAGAAAAATAATATGAAAACAATTTTATTAGTTGAAGACGATCCATTTTTAGTGGATATTTATACCACCAAATTAAAAGAGGCGGGATTTTCTGTACAGGTAGCTTTTGATGGGAAAGAAGCATTAAAAAAAATAAAAGAAGATTTGCCCGACCTTTTGCTTTTAGATATTGTTTTGCCTAATTTTAATGGCTGGGAGATTCTTAGAAAGATTGAAAGAGATGATGAATTAAAACCTTTTAAAATAGTTATTCTTTCAAATCTTGGTGAAAAACAAGAGATAGAAAAGGGATTGAAATTAGGCGCGGCAAAATATTTAGTAAAAGCGCACTATACACCAAGCGAGGTAGTGGAGGAAATTAAAAAAATATTAAAATGAACTATTCTCCTATTTTAAAAAATCTATTAGAAATTACGTTAACTCAAAAAGCGTCTGATTTGCATATATCCGTGGGTCACCCGCCAATTTTGCGAATAAGCGGCAGATTAGTTCCTTTGCTTAAGAGGAAGAAACTTTCTCCGGAAGATTCCAAGGGATTAGTTCTTGCATTATTGAACGAGAGACAGCAGGCGAGATTTTTTAGAGAAAAAGAAATTGATTTTTCTTACAGTTTTAATAACGAAGCAAGGTTTAGAGTTAATATTTTCTTTCAGAGAGGAAACATTTCTTCTGCTCTTCGTTTGATTCCAAGCAAAATCTCCACTATTGAAGAATTAAATCTTGCTCCGATTTTGCATGAATTTATCCGGCCTTCTCAAGGATTTGTTTTAATCACCGGTCCTTCCAGCCAGGGGAAATCCACAACCTTAGCTGCTTTGATTGATGAAATAAATCATACTAAGGCCGTTCATATAATTACAATTGAAGACCCTATTGAATATGTTTTTGAAGATGATAGGTCAATTATTGACCAGAGAGCGCTTAATTTAGACACTTTAAGTTTTGCCAAGGCATTGAAATCTACTTTTCGTCAAGATCCAGATGTAATTATGGTAGGAGAAATGAGAGATTCTGAAACAATAAGCACTGCTATTACTGCGGCTGAGACAGGGCATTTGGTTTTAGCTACTTTACATACTAATTCAGCTGCTCAGACCATTCATAGGATTGTGGATACTTTTCCCGGCTCTCAGCAGGCGCAGATTCGGGCTCAACTTTCAGGGTCCTTGCTCGGGGTGCTTTCTCAAAGATTAGTGCCCAGAATTAAAGGAGGATTAATACCTGCTTGCGAGATAATGCTTAATACTCCGGCTGTTGCTAATTTGATAAGGGAGAATAAAGTTCACGAAATACCTATGGTTATTGAGACATCAGCTGAAATAGGGATGGTTTCTTTGAATAGATATTTGGCTAATTTAGTCAGGTTAAAAGAGATTGCTTTAGAGGTTGCTCAGAATTATTCTCTGAATCCTGCAGAATTGAGAAACTTAGTGAGGAGGTAATATGAAATTTAACTATCAGGCCAGAACTAAAACCGGGGAAATTCAGTCAGGCGTGGTTGAGGCTTCTAATAGAGAAGCTGCTTTTGATGTTTTAAAAACTCATGGGTTTTATGTAACTGCTTTGGAAAAGACAACAGGTATTCCTTTTTATGCTCAAAAATTGAAATTTATGGAAAGAGTTAACAAAAAAGATATTGTGCTTTTTTCTCGGCAGGTATCAATTATGTTTAAGTCCAATGTGCCGATAGTTGAGAGTTTTCGATCCATTGCCAAGCAGACGAGAAAATCTGTTTTCAGAGAAAAAATCTTAAAAATTACTGGAGAAATAGAAGGAGGAACATCTCTTTCTAAATCTCTTTCTCTTTATCCAAAACTTTTTAGTCCTTTTTATGTCAGTATGGTTAGGTCTGGAGAGGCCTCTGGCAAACTTAGCGATATTTTTTTGTATCTGGCTGATTATTTAGAA
>Ga0307434_1000162_pt1 | contig 60194 bp, 48 predicted proteins | sample SalMarWE160220MG_FD_202156 | JGI IMG/M metagenome (GOLD analysis project Ga0307434, IMG submission 202156) | Salt marsh sediment microbial communities from the Plum Island Ecosystem LTER, Massachusetts, United States - WE1603-220 | ecosystem: Environmental > Aquatic > Marine > Intertidal zone >... | reverse complement strand
CCTCCGGGATTGGCCACTGGATAATCATTTATATTAACAGTCAATGTATCTGTAGACTCTATATCGTCAAATGCAGCTACCTTTAATTTTACCTCATATTCTCCAGCATCATTAAATATATGTTTTACAGTTAAATCTTCAGTGGTTACGTCATACTCACTATCATTGTCCCAATCCCACTTATAAGTTACTGTTCCAGCCTGAGATAACGGAGATATTACACTTGAAGATGCATCAAAGGTAAGTTCCTCGCCAACATTTGCACTCAGGTTTTGGCCTGCTTCAGCAGTCACTATATAATCGGAAGTTTCAGTTTCATTATCCGACCCCTGCCATATCTCGTTGGAGAACAATACGATTTTATCAGTATATGTAGCTCCGGGTGCCCATCTTCCATTTAAAAAGCCTAAAGTAGTATCACCGGTATACCTGTAGTGGGAATTATCAAAATGTCTCGGGTCATACTGGCTGCTGCAGTATTCGTTCACATGGTCAGGATAATAATACCATGCAAGGTGTGCGAGGTGGGCGATTACCCCCAGTTCTTCTGTAGCAAAACTATTCCCTGAAACACCGGCAGCAACTGCTCCCATGCCGCAGAAATTATTCTGCTCCGGCTTTACATCTCCTGTGTATTCCAGAAAACCTGTTTCATGGCACATCTGTGCCCATGCTATATCTGCCCTTATATTAAATAACTCGCCATACTGTATATATAATTCCGCCAGCACTGTTGCCTGCTCGACCTTATCTGAATCTCTGTTAGTAAATAACCTCACCAGCTGGTCGGCAGTTACTTCTCTGTAACCTACCACACTGGTAGAATTGGATACTGCCGGGTTTTCGTCATCCTGTGTATCTTCCTCTTCCTCCTCTTCTTCCTCTTCATCAGTTTCAGAATCAGAAATAGTTGCATTTACCTGAACAGAAGCAGACTGGGCATTCTTATCATCCTTAACTGTAAGTTTTACCATATAAGTTCCGGCCTCACTGTAGGTATATACAGGATTTACACCGCTACCGCTACTTCCATCACCAAAGTCCCATATATACTCAGTTATGCTACCATCGGAATCAGCAGAGGCAGAACCGTCAAAGGTTATCTCCTGACCCACAGTTCCTTCGTAAGGACCTCCCGGATTTGCTATGGGGGTGCTATTCGGCTGTTCCACAGGAGCTTCTTCTTTAACTACATTTATCTTAACCATATTATAGCTGTAGTTACCGTTTGAATCATATGCATAAACACCCAGAATATTCTCACCCTTAACAAGCTTATCAAGATAAACTCTTAACATATATCCACTGTCCAGTATGTCACTTCTTCCAAGGTCAGGACGCTCAAACCTTGATGCAGTTCCAAGTAAATTATCTTCATTCCTTTCTGTACCCTTATAAATTTCTACTTTTGCCAGCTTTTTGGGAGGAATATTACTTAAATCTGCAGCCCATCCGCTTATCAGGAATTCCTTAGTTATAGTCGTATTGTTAGTAGGATAATCAACAATTACTGAGAACCCTGCTGAGTTATTGCCGCTACCGCCGGTATAACTACCTGTGGTCTTATTTACTCCTTTGGAAAATTCATTTATGGCGTTAAAAAGACCCACTGCACATTTCTCCTGAAAACTTGCTGTTTTTAAAAGTGCTGCTTCGGTAGGATTGGAAACAAAAGCGCATTCAACCAGGGCAGCAGGCATAGTGGTATACTTTATTACCCGGAAGTTAGCAGTTTTTACTCCACGATTTGCCCTGCCAATCTGGCTTAAAAGTCGGGACTGTACAAGGTTTGCCAGCTGGCTGGAACCATTTACCCCGTTTGGGCACCAGTAAGTCTCGGTTCCATGGGCCGCAGTTGAAATAGAGGCATTATTATGTATGGAAATAAAAATATCTGCCCCACTGCTGTTTGCCATATTAACAATCTGGTCAAGAGTGTGATACTGGTCACCGGTCCTCCTCATAATGACTGTAAAACCTGCTGCTTCCAGTTTTGCCTTTAATTTGACAGCAATCGCCAGATTAGCGTCTTTCTCCTGTAGACCATTCCATACTGCACCGGGGTCCTTTCCGCCATGGCCCGGGTCAATAAAAACCTTTATCCCATTTCCTGCCGCACTGAGATTTTTAACTGCAGGGAATACCAGCAGTGACAGACAGAATACCAGTACAACAAAAAAAACTCCGATAAATTTAAATGTTCTTAATAATTTTTCCATTTTAAATTAACTTTTTATTAAATCGCTTCTCCTGTAACAGGGATTCTGCAGGTCAAGCATCCCCAGGGCATCAAGTTTCTCCCCATCAATATAGAAATTTACCGCATCTATATCAGAGAATCCTGTAAGGGTATTAACTATTGAATAAACCAGTAGAACATCTTCTGTATCACTTGTGGCTCTATCCTGTACAAAATTATCGGACAGGTCAACTTTTGCTATGCCATCCTCTACGGTAACAGAATTAACCACAGTAGTAGCCGGAATGAGCCGAATTAAACTGCTGTCAACCGGAAGTTTCATAAGTTCGTTTAACGCTTCTACATATCTACTGGATGAAGACACCTTTCTTGATTCACCAACAAGATATTTAACCTGGGAGTCTGCGTAATATACATTTATATTCAAATCTCCCTCCTGCGTATCGGGTTGTTCTTCATCCTGGTTTTGATTGCCCTCCGTCGATAAATTTTCCTCATTCATAGAATTCTCTTCTTCCGCCTCTGATTCCTGTTCATCATTAGATGCAGCATCAGCGGTGTTTTCATCGGCTACGGCATCTTCCGTAACATTTTTTGTATCAGCCGGGACATCAGAAGTTGTGTTTGAATTTTCGCCTGAGAGATTACCGGTGCTACCAGGAGCTCCACAACCGATATTAAATAGGATTAATAATAATATAATTAAAAAAAGCCACCCACCTGTCGCAAATTTGCGCCATACAGTTAGTAGCTTTCTGTTAAAATTGTTGTCTTTCATTGCTACAAATGTTTTATTTTTCTTGCTACTTATATACTATCTTTATTTATATAATTAATTATATAAGTTATTTATACTTTTAGTATTAGTTATAATTACACAAATAATTAATTATGTCAAATTCTCTTATAAATATGTATAAAATTGTTAATCAGCATTATTCAACTGCTAAATGATATAAAATAAGAACCCACTGATTTGCTGTAATTGTATAAAAAAATCTTCTTACTATCAGTAAGCCCCACTGCCCCGGAATATTCTCATAATAGTAAGAATTACTATTTTAAACTCCAGCCAGATTGACCAGTTCTGTATATAATACAGGTCCAGCTTAATTCTTTCTTCGTAATTAACATCACTCCTGCCGCTAACCTGCCACAGCCCGGTGATGCCCTGGTTAACCTGCATCCGCTTCTCTTCCCACTCTTCCAGCTGGTCGCCTTCCTCCACAGCAAGGGCTCTTGGACCAATTACGCTTAAATCACCTTTCAGAACATTTAAAACCTGAGGTATCTCATCAATGGAAGTTTTCCTCAGGAATCTGCCCACTCCTGTAACTCTGGGGTCTTTCTTTATTTTAAACTCACTTTTCCTATTATATATTTTCTCTAAATATTCTTTTTCTTTATCAGCCCCTACCCTCATAGTTCTGAATTTATATACATTTATTTTTCTAAAATTCTTACCGTATCTCTGCTGCCTGTAGAGCACGGGACCTTTTGAATCAATCTTTATTAAAATCCCTACTACAGGATAAAGCAGCATAAATGTAATAAATAAAAATATTGCTATTGAGTAGTCAATTATAAACTTTAATATTTTATCAAAAGTCTTCATTTCAACTTTTTGTATCTGGATCAAAGGAACTCCCATATAGTCAAACATCTTCATCCTGGATACCGAGAATTCAAATAATGAAGGCGACATCTGAACTTCCACATCTGGATCGCTTACTTTATCCATAAGAGTAAGGATATCAAAGTACTTCAGTTCGGGAGACGAAATTATTATCCGGTGTATATTATGCTTTTTAACTATAGAACCTAAATCTTCAAGTGTCCCCAGTACCTTCATATCACCCCGACCATTTAAACTCTTACCTTTTTCTTTATTACTCTTATCATCAATAAAACCAACTACATTTATTCTTTCAATCATGCTTTTTCTAAAAGTATGAGCTATCCTTTTACTCTCTTCGTTTATTCCGATAATGGCTACATTGGTTTTTACACCTGTCCTGGATAAAAGAATAAAAAACAATCTCTTTGCCACAGTACGGCTAATGATAACCAGAATTATGGGAATTATGGTGGAATAGACCAGCCACAAACGTGAAAGCTGATAACCTTCCCTGTTAAAGTAATAATTAAACATTATTATAAGGAAAATACTTATAATAACACTGGAAGCAACTCCTTCATTTTCGCCCATTCCCCGATAAAGGTTTCTGAAGCTGTACAATTTCCTTAAAGCAAAAATAATAACAATTAAAAATATGCCTATAATTGAATAAATCAAATAATATTTAGCATTTACTCCAAGGACCTCATAAGTTTCTGCCCTGAACTTTAATACAAAGGATAATAGAAATGATAAAGATAAAAATATTAAATCACTAATAAAAAGGATAACCCCAAAAAGTACTTCCCTTTTTTTAAAATTATTATGGACAAAACTTTTACTCATATAACTTACTCCTGAATATAACTGATGTTTTTTTATAAAAAAGTCTTTCGGTATTCTTCATATTTTTCTTCCATGAATTTTTTTAAATCCCTCTCAAATCTTTCTCTGCCAAACTTAAGGGAATTTTCCCTTATCCGGTAGGAGTCGAACATGGATGACTTTGACTCAAAATTTTCTACTGCATCAGCCAGGTCTCTCCAGTCCTGCCTTTTGAATAACAATCCTGTTTCTTCTTCAATTACAGTTTCCAGGAGCCCCCCTCTGCCAAACCCGATTACAGGGGTGCCGCTGGCCTGCGCTTCGACAGGAGTTATTCCAAAATCCTCTTCACCCGGGAAAATAAAAGCTTTGGCACCAGCATAATACTGTTTTAAATTATCATGCTCCTGCCAGCCCATAAACTTTATATTTGAATTTGCCATCTTTTTAAGATTCCTGCATTCGCTTCCCTCGCCGATTATAATAAGCTCCTTCTTTAACTCATTAAAAGCTTTTACAGCAATATCAATTCTTTTGTATGACACAAGCTGGCTTACCACCAGATAATAATCATATTTTTTGCTGCCGAACATGGCATTCTCCACATCAACAGGGGGGTAGATGACTTCGGAATCCCTCCGGTAGTATTTTAAGATTCTTTTTCTGACATTGTTTGAATTACTGATAAAATAATCCACCCTGGAAGCCGTGGCGAGGTCCCAGACTCTCAGATAATTAAAAAATATTTCTATAAATTTCCTTTTTAAAAATCCCACTCTCTCATTTTTAAGATAATCAAAATACATATTCCACAGATACCTCATCGGAGTATGACAGTAGCAGAAATGACAGGTTTCAGGCCTGGTTAAAACTCCCTTGGCAATACCCGATTCACTGCTAATCACAATATCATAGTCAGAAAGGTCAAACTGCTCTATGGCAACAGGCATAAATGGTAGATAAGTTTGATATTTTTTCTTTGCGAAAGGAAACTTCTGAATAAAGGAGGTAGACACTTTATGTTTATTTATTAACTCTGAAACTTTATCCCTTCTATACACAAGAGTAAATATATCAATACCCGGAAAAACATTGCAAATAGATTCTACTACCTTTTCACCACCCCTCATTCCGGTGAGCCAGTAGTGTACCAGTGCAGTTTTATTATCTTCTAACATAACTTATGCTTAATTACCCGGATAATCATTACTTTTATTCTTTATCCAAATCTACAGGGAATACTTATAACCTTCATACTAATATACTATAATTACAGGATAATATTTACTATTTTAAATTGAAATTAATAAAAAATCACCAACTATGTGACTAATCTTCCAATTTATAATCTTAATTATATTTAATAATTCTAATTTTTTATTTTTTAGTATAAAATGCTACTTAATAAAAAACTAATGGTTCACAAATAAAATCATGGATTTTTTATTAGTATTTTATATCAAAATTACTGTCATAACTTTTAAATGTCTATAACTTCTAAAACAAAAAAAATATTCATATACACACTACTTCTTTTAATTTTTATTTCTACAGTTTTTTATACATGCTACAAAAACATAAGTGAAGAAACTCCTGAAAAAGATGCCGGTGAGTACCTCTTAATGGCATACAATCTCCAAAAATATAAAACATTATCACTTGAACCAGGAGATATTGAAAATCCAGAACCAACAGCTTATAGAGAACCGGTATTCCCTGCTTATTTAGCTTTATGTATCTTTCTAAACCCTACTACAAGAGAAATGGGCAGAGAGGAACTTTTTACCGGCGGCATCAGGTATTTAAAATTTATGCAGATACCAATATTAATTATAATTTCTTTAATTGCATTCTATGCTGTTTATATATTTACGAAAAACTTAACAATCAGTTTTATAACGATGTTTTTGATTGGAATAAGTATCTCACTTGAAGGAACAATTTTTAAACTATTATCAGAAAACATTTCGGCACTATTAATAATTCTAAATTCTCTACTTTTATTTAAACTATTAACCCAGAAAAAAATTATTTTATTTATTTTACTGGGATTTACATCAGGAATATTGGTCCTTGATAAGGCTATTTTTCAATACTTCATTATCTTACTATTAATTTTCCTGGTTGTGTATTACTTAAAAACTAAATTCGTTGCGAAAAAAGTTTTTATAACAGGATTTCTTTTACTACTCTTAATTAATTCTTCTATAATAGGCTCCTATATGATTAGAAATTATCAACAATTTAACAATTCTAATCTAACAGGAAGAGGTGGCATAGTATTACTGATAAGAGCAGAAAAAGATAATATGACCTTAAAGGAGTATGCAGCATCTCTTCTTTACTGGACCCCGAGTGAAAAAATTAATACCTTGCTCATGCAAAAAATATTTTCTGAATCAGATTACAGAAGGCTAATAAGATCAAATAATGATAGCTTTTATTATAAGGTAACCAGAGAAGAACTAGGCGCTAAGAATGACACTGTTACTAATACCATATTACCAGAATATACAAGCTTTGAAAAAGATGAGGAATTAAAAAATAAAGCAATAAAAATGATATTAAAAAATCCTTTCAGGCATGTTATTGCAACAGTACAGTTTGTCTGGAGAGGTATCTTTGTTGAAAAAGGTTTCCTTTTAATTTTACCCGGAAGTACTAAAATTGAAATTTTAAATAATAATTTACTTAATCTGTTCCTATTTTTTAGCTTTTTTTATATGTTCATTTATAGTATAAGAAAAAGAATGTGGCATCTTTTTGCTTTTATGATGCCCGGTATCTATCTATTTTCTATCAATTCATTTATAACTCATAATATACCAAGATATAATATACCTATTATTCCCGTATTAATAATAAGCATGATTTTATTCTTTTATTGCAGATATCGCTCAGGAAAAGAATCTGTAAGTATAATTAAACAATAGAAACAGGCAATTTTTTAAAAAGACATCTCAAATTGATAATAAAATTTCTATATAAAGAAGTGTCTTTTATTTTAAAAAACACTTAAAATTATTATAATAACAAAAAATCTTAACTTTATTTATCGTACGATTAAAATTAAGTATTTAGTTAATATGCAAAAAAATAAAATAGTGCAAAACAATATTTATAATAATAACTTTAGCCATTTTGGCTCAGATTTTAAAAATATTTTCAAAAAAGATTTTAGATTCATTATGCCAGCATTCCTGGTTACTGCTCTTATACATATAATGTTATGGATAGCCTACCCGATACATTATGGTCCCGATGGACACAGCTATATTTACTACTTTGTGGATATCTTTAATAAAGAACCCATTCTACCAATGATTTTAACTTATAGAACCCCGGTAGCGCCCTTCTTCTACGGATTGCTGCTTCAGAACGGAGGAACACTAGCAGTAAGTATCGCATCCGAAATTCTACTGCTTTTATTAATTCCTGCAATCTATCTTTTAGCATTATCATGGGGAAAAAATGCAGCAAGAGTAGCAACAGTTCTTTTTATCCTCTTTCTCCCATTCCAAATACAATTTCACCAGATAAGTTCAGATGCTTTATTTTCATGGTTTATAATCATATTCTTCCTTTCACTAAAATATGCACTGGAGCATAAAAATATTGAATCATGGGCAGTTCTCGGGATAATCTCGGCACTCACAATTCTAACCAGACCATCTGGTCTGGTAATAGTTTTAGCCCTCCCGGCAGTATTATTCTTAAAGCTTAACTTTAAAAAAATATTCAAGCTTTCAGCTACGTACATACTCTGTCTTGTAATAATTCTTGGCTCTTTTGTACTCTATAAAGGAGTTAGATTTGAAGATTATACTATATCCCGCGGTTCAAATTACACTGCATTCATGAGAGTTTACAGTTTACAGGAATCACTTTTCAGACCTGAAAACGGTCCCAATTCAAAAAAACTTGTATCAATAATAGAAAAGGAACTACTTGATACTGAGCTTTATAAAAAATATGATATAACACTTGATAAAATTCTAAACTATCAGCCCAGCAGAAGATTCCTGGGAGATATTATAGTTGCAGTTGATAAAACTGAAGGCTGGGATTCACAGTATGAGTTACTGGAAAAAGTTGCATTTGAATCTATCAAAGCAAACCCGGTATCATATTTTAAACATTACTTAAAGGACATAATTTTACTAACTACTATAGAACAGACTATACCAGAAACACCAGTACCTAAAGATACTAAACTTTACTTAAATGATATCAGTAATACCGGCAAAGAAGATTTACCTGAGCCCACAGAAGGAGAATTAATACCTTACTCCAATACATGGTGGATGTTGTCAAGTCCGGTCAATAAACTGCCCACCCAATCAGAGGTTGATAATTTTAATGAAAAATATGAAAAAATTGCCTTAGACGTTGACAGTGCGCAGGGCTCACCTGGAATGGTAAGAATTACCGAAATTTTGTGGGATAGCGTAAAAATCCCGATATTCTACTTCTGGGTACTGGGGATTCTGGGAATTATTTTCTCTAAAAGAAACAAAAGAATTTTACTTATTTACATATTTATAATTTCGGCAATAATTATTGTTGGAACACTTTACGCAGCGCATGTATATACCAGATACCGCCTGCCGCTTGACCCGCTTATCATGATTTCAGGCGTAGCCGGGTTTTTCATGGTTATAGAAAAAATTAAGAATAAACAAATTAGGTAAAAAGAAGGCAATTAAAATTGAACCTGTTTATACAAATACCCTGTTATAATGAAGAGAAGTTTCTTGCCGAAACTATTAATTCCATGCCCGAAAGAATTCCGGGTATTGATAAAATAGAGTATCTTGTAATAGATGATGGTAGCAGTGACAATACTATTGAGGTAGCAAAGAAATGTGGTGTCAAACATATACTGAAACTACCAGAACATTTAGGCCTGGCAAGAGCATTTATTTCAGGCATAGAGTACTGCCTCCGTAACAACGCTGACATTATAGTTAATACCGATGCCGATAATCAGTACTGCTCTGATGATATAAAAAAGTTAGTAAAGCCAATCCTTGAGAATAAGGCAGACTTTGTTATCGGAGCAAGGCCGATAGATAAGATAAAAAATTTTTCATCAATAAAGAAAATATTGCAGAAATTCGGAAGCATGGTTGTCCGGATGGTTTCAAACTCAAGAATTGAAGATACCACCAGTGGCTTCAGAGCATTTTCAAGATTGGCCGCAAGCAAGATAAATGTATTCTCTGATTATACTTACACCATTGAAACTATAATACAGGCAGGCCTTAGCGGTATTTCCATGTTATCAATACCCATCAGGGTAAACAAACAGGCAAGACCTTCAAGACTAATTAAAAATATACCGGATTATATATTAAAATCCATACTCACTATATTTAGAATATTTCTATATTACAAACCACTTCGTTTTTTTGTAATTATAAGTATTCTTTTTAATATACCGGGTTTTGCACTTGGTATAAGATACATTTATATACTTGTAAAAGATATTCCGGGTCAACATATACAATCCCTTATTCTTGCAGCCATACTTATAATAACAGGCTTTTTATTTTTTATTCTGGGTCTTATCGGAGATTTGATATCTGTTAACAGGAGACTTCTGATGGAGATAAAGTCCGAACAGCGTCTTTCAGAGACAAGAGTTATTAGTAAAAGAATAAGACAATAAACATTTTTTATTAATTATGACAGAAGAAAAAATTGAAAAAGATAATTTCATCTACGGTAATTATTACGATAAATACGGTTCAACAAACCCTGCGGCAAAAATTTTAACCAATAATTTCATAAGAAATATTAAAATAATTTTAATGTTATATTAAAGTTATATCCCCAGATACTTAAGAGACCTTGGAAACACTCCGGGGCATGCTAACCCCACTGGACCACGAAAGAATTCACCAATCTTATTAAAAAACATTTCAGGGTTTTAAAAATAGCAAAACCAATACCATGGACAATAATACTTGGTGGAAACATAAATACTGAATAATCTTTCCTACCTTACATCAAACCTGCGGTTACTCCTTAAAAACCATGTTAAAAGAATTATAAAAGAGAAAAATTCAGCTAAAATCAATGCAATTATTATGCCTTCAATTTTATAAAGTGGAACAAAAATAGCCAGCAGTGCCAGCTTCATTGCATCCATAGTTATATAAAGCTTCAACACACTGCTCCCGCTCCCCTGATAGCTGGCAAGATATTTAATGGTTAAGTTAACGGGCATAAAAATCAAAGGTATAAGAAGCATTCTGCCATATCTAATCATATCCTGAGCTCCTACGATGCCTCTTCTTACTAAATCAATACTATCAACATTAAAAAAGAACCTTAGTAGAATAGGAGTCAGGAACCAGAAAATTACAAAAACTGCAAGGCCGAATAAAAAAATATAAGCCAGGCCTTTCTTGACTATTCTTCTGTTATCAGCTTCGGGGTGGGCAGCCAGCTTAACCGTCGGTACATTGACAAGGGTTTTTAAGCTATTCTTTATAAATTGAGGAAATACATGTACAACACTATAAATACCAACCATAGCAGCGCTGGAAACAGAATCAAGTATTATTCTTTCAATATTTGTGGCAATATTCGACGCAGCACTTGAGCCGGTAAGCTTGAATCCATGTTTTAAATAATCCTTCTCTTTTTCTTTATCAATTTTTTCCGGTTTTATTCTTTTAATTATCCATAAAAAGAAAATTATGTTGTAGATTGATACAACAAGAAGATAAGCAATAATGGTATAAAAATAATTCCTTAAAAAATAAAGGACCAGTGTACATGACAGAAACCTGGTACCACCCATCAATAAATTCAATAAAAATACAGTTTTAAACCTTCTCTCGCCGTAATAATAGGGCTCCCAGGTATTTAAACCGAAATATATTGGAACTACGAAACTTGCAAAAATAAGAGGCCACCTTATCCCGCTTCCCCTGTAATAACTAAAAGCAAGAATAATTAGAACAGCACTTGCGACAAGAGAAAATAAGGCGCTTACTATAACTGCTTTTTTAAAAAAACCCTTAAACTTTTTTGCTACTGCCTTGGTAACAGAGGTACCCAGACCATTAATGGAAAGTATAATCATTATATTTAAAACTGAAAAAAACAACTTATAATTTCCAAGGTCCTCTGAACTCAGATACCGGACAAGAAGGACGCTTAGGAAAAAACCGTCAAGAGAAGCGACGGCAAGGTTTGCCATACCATAAGCACTATCTTTAAAATTAACTTTAAAATATTTTACAACTTTACCGATACTTTCAACCAAATATTTTTTTACATTTCCAATATTCATTATTTGACTGCTTTTATTCCATAACCTGTTGTTATATTAACTGATTTCGGTGTTTTATTTTTCTCAAGTTTATTATCAGTATTCAAGAGCCTTTTTAATCTCTTTATAATATACCTATTAATAACAGCCCTTGCTTTTTCCTTGTCCAGATCCTCTGTTTTTATCTTCAGCCTTTCAAGCTCTGATTGTAATAATACACTTTCATCTGAACCCTGAACTTTAACAGAAACTTCCCTGAAACCAGCTCCCCACAATTTATAAATTATAGGGTTAGAAGAGTTTTTAAAATCATACATTTGATTTCTTTCCGGATTTGATAAAGAGGGAGCTGTCATAAGCAAAATACCCCCCGCTTTTAAATTGTCCCATGACCACTCAACTATATTCCTTTTATCATCAGTATTTTTTATTTCAGGAAATATCGCACAATCAAATTTTTTATTTCCAGCTGGGAGCTCCGTTAGATAACTGATATTCAACCTCTTTTTAACAAGATTCTTATCTTCTTTTCCATAACAAAAAACATTTGATTCGTCTGAAAGTAAATTAAGATTATCCATTATAAAGTTCACAACATAAAAATATCTTATAGAATTAACTGAGAAATCAAAATAATCGGCCCTTTCCGGTTCTATGAGCTGCGTTGATGGTTCCGATAACAAATTACTTCTTATGTAGCTACTCCACTGCTCTGAAGAACTTTTATCTCTATTTTTATATTCTCCCCTTGCTTTGGGTATTCCCCTGCCAAGATGCATATAAATTATCTCATTTCTTTCATTAAAAGACCTGGTCACATTCAAATAAAATGCTTCCATAGTCCGGGGTATCAATTTAACCAGCTCCGGGTCATCAAAAGTATTTGGTGTACTAAATATATCAAAGCCATTTTCCTTAAGTAAATAAATTGCCTTATCTCCCACATCAAACTTCGGCAATTCCGGTAAAAAACTAAGTTCCAGTTTCTTTAATAACTGAAAATCAATCATGTAGCCGCAAACATGTAAAACTCCTTCAGGTACCCTTGCCCTGGTAAGCCTGAACCCGGAGGCTTTTATTTTTCCATCCATCCTGGATAACATATATTTTAGCCATCCATACCTGCAAACTGCTATATCCTCATGAAAACATACCAGGTATTCAGTATCAGGATTTATTAATCTGGCAGCTATTTCAAGAGCCAGACCATTAGCATAAGAAGCTCCGCCTTTTGGCTCTGTCCTTATATATGCGATATTTATATCTTTAACATTATCAATCCACTTTATATTGGCAAACGGCGAGTTATTATCAACGATCCACAGCTCATAATCACTAACAGTAAACTTTTTTATACTTTCAATGCATAACTTTAAAAGCTCAGAAGATTTCTCATTTGGCTGATAGCTGACCACAACTATTCTGGGAGACGTCTCCGGGGAAAATACAGTTTCTTTTAAATATACTTCGTAGTAATTATTGTCTACATCTATATCTTTCTTTATATAATTATTTCTGTCAAACCATTCTATCATTTCTGTTCTCCATTAAACTAAAAACTTTAAGATATCTTTCAAAAGTATCTTTATTATCATATAGATAGCTGTTATCCATAAACTTTTTTTTGAAAACATCATAATTGTCTATACAGAGCATTATCTTATCCAGGAGTTTTTCATACCTAAAATCTACATATCTCTGGAAGGTATCTTCGGATACATATGCCAGAAGCTCAGGAGAGAAATATAAAATTTCCTTCATGGCACCGGTATCAAACCCAACAACTGGTACGCCGCAGGATAGAGCTTCAATTACAGAATTAGGGCAGGCAGGATTAAGCTGGCAGTGAATCAATATATCAGTCTGGTGCAGGTGCATTGAAATTTGCCTTTTGTCCATACCACCAAAATATTTAATATAAGGCCTGTTAATATATTTCTTTACATCTCTACTAATAATTGGCCCGATTATTCTGAGCTCAATATCATAGTTCTCTGCCACAGTATCCAGAGCCATAACCACCGGCTCTATCATATCCCTATTCCTGAAAGAGCCCGTTGTAGTAAATACTATTTTACTTTTATCAAATTTCTTATCTGCCGGATAAAAAATACTTTTATCAGTTCCGTTGTAAATTATCCGGTATTTATTTTCCTCTATTTCACCAAGCATTGTGAAACATTCTTTTCTGCTGTATTTACTCTGAAATATGATAAAGTCCGAAAATTTAAGATAATCTTTTTTTATCTCCCAATTTAAATATATGTATTTTATACCGTGCTTCGAAGGATAATAAACTCCGTCAAGTCTTTGAATTACAGGAAGATTATTCTCTTTAAAAAAAATGAGTATCCTCTCATCAAAAGATATTGGGAAAAAAATTCCACTGGTTTTCCTGTAATCACTTTTATTTTCTATAAAGGGGTATTTTACCTTTAAAAGGTATTCCCTGAAATTTGCCATAAAGGTTGATGGCCCGCCTATGCTTCCAGAGTGTTCGTCAAAGGGTATATAAATCATTTAAAATCCTGCCAGAAATTAAATATTTTACAGAAACCTTGAATAAATTTCCTCATAATACCTTTTTGCAATTAACTTCCAGTCATAATCCTTTACAGTCTCATAGCCGCCCATAACTATCTTTTTTCTAAGACCTTCATTATCAATTATCTTCTGGCAATTGTAAACCAGGCTTTCTATGTCATCTACTCTGCTGACCATAGCATTATAACCATTCTCCCCGATATCATGAACCATCCCAACATCGGTACTTACCAGCGGCACACCCGAAGCAAAGGACTCTAAAAGTGCCTTTGGTCCACCTTCAGCTCTTGAAGTTACAATATAAAGGTCAAGAGCCCTGTATAGCTTTGCTATATTAAGATAGTTTTTAAAATATAAATGCCTGTAAGGGATGCCTGAAGAGCTGAGCTTCTTTTTTACATAACCCCTGGCAGGACCAGATAAAAGTACGAATACAGGATTTTTTTCGTTAAGTCTTTTTACCACTTCACAGAATATATCAGGACCCTTCACATATTTAGGAGAGTTTCCTTCTCCCCATCCCTCGCCATCTTTCTGGAATGAGCCAATACATATTGAATTATCCGGAATACCAAGCCTTCTTCTAATTTCTTTTTTGCTGTAAGAAGCTGTATTTTTAAAAAGATCTACGTCTAGCCCTATTGGTATAACTATAATTCTATCTTTACCTACTCCCCATTTTATTAGCTGACTTTTGGTAATGCTGCAGGATGTATGAATAACTGATAGTCTTTTTGATGCTTCTGTAAGTGATTTTATATACTCTGTATCTCTATCAGTACCGTGATACCAGGTCATGATTAAATTATTACTATCGTTAACATATTTATAATTATATGGTAAATAGACATTTCTTGAACCAAAATGAATAATCTGATTTTTTATTAGCGATATTATCAATCTTGAGGACTTTAGCAACCTAACAGGTATATTGTACAACAGCCGAATATTCTTTGATATATATCTACCCTCCCAATTTATTACCCAATTGAGTGGCTCAACAATGTAATATATCTTTTTCTTTTTATTAATCACGATCTATATTTCACAAGAAAAATAGCTGGTTTATATAACCCATAATGATACTTAAATGAAAAATAATAGAATTTAAATAAAAATTAATGTATATTTACATAAAATAATTACTTGTAAATCAAAATATTTTTAATAATACTTAAATTCACATTATTATAATTTAAAAAAGATGGAAATTAAAGGTTTGTTTGAACAAATAAAAAAGAAGGATAGAGAAATTGCCGTAATCGGTCTTGGCTACGTTGGACTCCCTCTGCTTGTATCATTAAGCAAACATTTTAAAGTCATCGGCTTTGATATAAATGGTAAAAAAATCAATAATTTAAAAAATGGAATAGATGAAAATAATGAATTTAAAAACCTGAACCTATCTATAGAAAATTGTACTTTAACCAGTAATGTTGGTGATTTAAAAAAAGCAAACTTCTTTATAATAACTGTTCCCACCCCTATAGATATCTACAAGAATCCTGACCTGAGCTATATTGAAAAATCAACCAGACTGGTAGGGCAGAATATGTCTTCAGGTTCAATAATAGTTTATGAGTCAACTGTTTATCCCGGGGTAACCGAGGAATTCTGCATACCTATCCTTGAAAAAGAATCCAAACTTAAAAACAAAAAGGACTTTTTTGTTGGTTATTCCCCCGAAAGGATAAACCCGGGAGATAAGAAGCATCTAATTGGAAATATAGTAAAGGTGGTTTCAGCACAGAATGAAGACTCCCTGGAAGTTATAAGCAAAGTTTACAGTAAGATAATAAAGGCGGGGATTTTTAAGGCAAAGAGTATAAAAGTAGCCGAGGCGGCAAAAGTAATTGAAAATACTCAGAGGGATATAAACGTAGCGCTTATAAATGAGCTTGCCATATTATTTTCCAAACTGGGAATTGATACCAGAGATGTTATTGATGCCGCTAAAACCAAATGGAACTTTTTAAATTTTAAACCGGGTCTGGTAGGAGGCCACTGTATTGGAGTTGACCCATATTATCTATCCTTTAAGGCAAAGGAAGTTAATTATTACCCCGAGATAATAAACGCAGGACGAAAAATAAACGACAATATGGGCTTTTTTATCGGGGAGCAGATACTTGAAGCACTTCTAAACAATCACCGTAAAAAAATAAATTTCAGGGTGGTCCTCTTTGGAATATCCTTTAAGGAAAATGTCGCCGACTCAAGAAATACCCGGGTAATTGATATTTACAATTACCTGACAAGGCATAACCTGGAGGTTAGTATATATGACCCGGTAGTAAATGCCGGCGATGTAAGGCAGAACTACGGAATTGAGCTTATTAATTACGAAGATATTGAAGGTATTGATGCGGCCATTTTCTGTGTGGCACACGACTGCTTTAAAAAATTAGACCTTTCTGAATTAAAATCAAAAATGAGCAGTGAAAACCCCTTTATTTTTGATATAAAATGGATATTTAAGAGGGAAAAAGTTGAAAAAATTGGATTTAGGTACTGGAGAATTTAATCTTGAATCTTGACGAGCTAACCATAAATAAAGATATAAAAATTCTTATTACCGGCTGTGCCGGATTTATTGGTTCAAATCTTACTGAATTCTTCTTGAAAAAAGGTGCAACAGTCGTAGGGTTTGATAACCTGTCAACAGGGTTTAAAAAAAATATTGATGATGCATTATTCTATGCAGCAAAAGAAAATAAAAACATCAACTTCAAATTTATAGATGGGGATATAAGAGACTACAGTCAGTGCCTTAAAAGCACAGAAGGCATTGATATTGTGCTTCATCAGGCAGCTCTGGGCTCTGTGCAGAGGTCTATAGAAAAGCCGATTGATTCCAACTCGGCAAATATAGACGGCACTTTAAACATGCTAAAAGCTTCGTCTGAAAATAAAGTAAAAAGATTTATCTATTCTTCATCTTCATCAGTTTATGGAGATTCAATAAAGCTACCCAAAGATGAATCCATGCCGCCCAACCCAAAATCAATCTATGCAGTAACCAAATTAACCGCAGAATACTACTGCAGGCTGTTTTACAGTTTATATGGCCTTAAAACCATCTCGCTCCGCTATTTTAATGTTTTTGGAAAAAGGCAGAATCCCGATTCAATTTATTCAGCAGTAATCCCCATATTTTTAAAAAAAATAACCAACAATGAGCAACCTATAATTTATGGCGATGGTAACCAGTCCAGAGATTTTACCTACATAGATAATGTAATTTATGCTAACTATCTTGCCTGCTTTACCGAGAATAATAATGCGTTCGGAAAATACTATAACGTGGCATGTGGCAGCAATATCAGCCTAAATGAAATTATTACCCTTTTATCAAAATATTTTAAAAAGGAAATAAAACCTGTATATTCTGATGAAAGAGCCGGGGATATAAAGCACAGTCTGGCTTCAATAGAAAAAATAAAACAGGATTTAAAATATAGTCCAATAGTCCAGTTCGGCAAAGGGCTATCAAGACTATTATCCTGCTAGAGCTATTTTATGCTTCGAGAATAGTTGATTTGCGAACTGATATTAATTACTCTAAATTACTATTAATATCATGGATATTAATAGTATATATTTCCTTAATAATTTTCCTAAACTACCTTATAAAACTAGTCTAATGGCTAATGATTCTATGATTTTTTTACTATTTTCTAATTGATACGCCTAATGACATTAATTAAAAGAAACTGAAAATACTTTATTTTTTAACCCAAATAATTATAATTAATCCAGACATTTAATATTCAAAGAAAATTTAAATCTCTTATGAAAAGAATATATCAATACTGGAATAAATATTTCCCATATATAATGACAGCTGTATTCCTTGCTATATCCATCTTAATAATCTCAAGGCATGAACTATGGAGTGATGAAGCAAAAGCATGGAATATATCTATTGCAAGCAGCTCCATCTCTGAATTTGTTTACAATATGAGGGATAATTATGGCCATCCATTTTTATGGAATGCAATTCTTTACTTTATATCACACTATATTACTGGAAACCCCGAAAGCATGAAGATAATACACCTTGGAATATCAACTATTACATGCTTTCTAATTTTAAAATTCGCACCTTTTAATAAAACAATTAAAACACTGCTTATATTTAATTATTTTATCTTTTACGAGTACTCAATAATATCCAGAAACTATGCCATAGCTATTCTCCCAATAATTATATTCTGTGTCTTATGCAAGAATAAATACAAAAATCTTGTTTTTCTTGGAATAGCCTTATTTTTTATGACACAGGGTCACCTCTATACTTTTATACTATCTCTAGTATTTCTTTTAATATTGATAATAGACTTGATAATTGATAGGAGAATAGTATTAAAACTTATCTCAAGGCCAAAACTTCTTCTCTTCTTTATAATTGCCCTCAGTGGAATCTTGTTAACTTACTGGGAGCTTGGGTCACAAATTAATAAAGGAACTGTATGGAGCCCTTCATTATTTACTATGTTTAATATATCAGTAAGCGAAATTAAACAACTACCGTTAGAAATTTCAAAAAATATAATTTCAGCACTATTGCCAGTACCCTCTTTCTCTATCAATTTCTGGAATAGCAATGTTATTATTACATATATCTCAAAATATAATTCATTATTTTTGATCCCTTTAGCGACCATATTATTTATCTTTCCTTTATTTATATTAAAAAAGAATGCTATTCGTTTATACTTAATTGGTTATTTAAGCTTAATTGGTGCAATATCCCTGTTATATGGTCGTCTTTCAAGGCATGTTGGAATACTGTTGATATTCTTAATTGTTTGTTTTTGGGTTTCAAATGTCAGTAACAGCGGAAATTTGAATAATCTTAATAACAAAAAAATTAATGTACAAAATATTTTTTTGATAGTAATATTATCAATCTCACTAGTAGGTTCACTCACAGCATCGTATTTTGATTATAATTATCCTTTTTCACAAAGTAAAAATGTAGCAGAGTATATTAACAATAATTATAATAAAGATAATATTATAGTTGTTGGGTATAAAGACGTAGATACCCAGACAATAGCAGCTTATTTAGATAAAGACATATTTTTCCCCCAGACCAATGAATTAGGCAGATTTTGCCTATGGAGTAAAAGAAGAAATGATGTACCAACAGATGAAATTTTTAAAAGTGCATCTTATTTTATTGATAAAGGAAGAACAATTATAGTGATAATTCATAGCAACGCTGTTAAAGATTTAGATTTACCAGAAAAATACTCTTTCACAAAAGTAGATAAAAAATTTGATGAATCAATTGTAGGTTATGAGAACTATTCATTATTCCTTTTTGAAAATTAAAGAACAATTATTAACCATTTAATCATCACTCACTTTAAGCTCATAAAACTCTATACTCTCTATAATACATACCGTTTCTACATTAACCGGGTCAATCCTCATAGCCTGGACTTCATCAGTGTTGCCAATTGGTATAAATAAATGGTTAGGACCTCTAACTAAGTTCCTAATAATTTTATTGTTTTCATTATATGATGAATTTTCTTTTCTATAATAAATTTCAAATTCACAATAATCATTTGTATAAATATTAATTTTTAAGTAGAGTTTCTTTTTATTATCAACAATTGGAATCTGGAAATTGTTTTCAAAGTTGGGGTCATGGTTTACTGGCTTAATTAGAACATGATTGTCTTCAGTAATTTCAAATTCAAAATTATTTAGACTCTTCCAGTCTTTGCCAAAGCTACTCAGGTCCATTTTTTCAATAAGGTTAAAATTTAAACTGTTATTTAACGAATATAGTCTATAGCTTTCATTAGGAACAATTGAGTTTGAAAAATCTTTAATTTTTTCAAACTTATAAAAAAATAGTATATCATCAGATATTATTGAGGATAACGTTCCGTATTTATCCTTAATAACCAGTATATTTTTTCCGGGGTTTTCATTTTTTAATTTAAATAAATCTTCACTAATACTATCAACAGTAATTTTCTCCCTATCGCTCCATCTTACAAGTCTGCCAAATCTATGTTCCTGAGGATAATAGAAATCCTTATCTAAATTACCAGTAATAGTCTCTGTTGGCGCATTTGGTATACCAATAATTACTGAATTATCTAAATCAAAGTTCTTCTCTATATACTCTGCTACATTTTTACTTTGTGAAAAAGGATAATTATAATCATAATAAAATGCTATCCCAGACGCAGCTATTGAAGCTATTAGCACTATGCAAAGAAAAGTATCCTGAGCTTTTTTAATCCAGGCAGTTTTCACTTTTAATAGGAAACCTTCATCTTCGCTTATATTTGATATCCATAAACAGACAATAAATAAAATAAAAATATAGCCAATCAGTCTTATAGGGTTCTTGTAAAGAAAAAGACCGGAAATTATTAGAATTAGACCAAACACATATGGAAATATTAATCTTTTTTTAATCATAAATAACGGTATTATCAGTAATAGAATAGGAATAATTAGTTTATATGCTACTACCCATTTACCCATAAGTTCTACAGCTAAGCTGCTATTCCAGAATTCAAGAGTAATTTTAGGTATAGGAATAAAAGCTTTTATTATATTTTCTGAAAATTGATTAATAAAATCAGGAAATGAAAATGTAACCAAAAAATTGCTAATGTTACCGGACAAAGAAAAAAACTTATCAGACCCAGATTGCGGAACTATCTGCCATACAAAGACTAATATCTCAGCTAAAAAAATTAATATAAAAGAAAAAAAATATAGTTTGTTTATTTTCTGACTTTTAAAATATTTAATAATGTCTGTAAACAATATTATAAATAAACATACTGAAATAATGAAAGAAAGAGTATTTGCCTGTCCCATAAAAAATAAAATAAAACCAAGTGATAAAATATTATTATATTTATTTTTGTATAAAACACAGAAAGATACTATAAGTAATACTCCCAGAGCATAATTTCTTGATATTATTGAGTACTCGTAAAAGAAGAAGTAACCGAAAATCAACATAACTCTTATGAATCTATTAAATGGTGCATATTTTAATATAAGGAATGCTGTTATTGTAGATATAGTAAGATGCACTATCTTCATAATTCCAATGTTGTCTGATATATAGTGGGAAATAAAGTAGAGTATTACATACCACAAAGATGGCGTGCCTTCCGCCACTCTGGTTATTCTAAACATCTCTGTTAATGAACTGTTTTCATGTGCCAGGTCCCATGAACGTACTTCGTCAAACCAGAATTCATGTTGTGTAATAAGAGTTATACTAAGGGCAATAAAAATAGTTAAAAATAAATAAGGAAAATATTTGTCATAAATTCTTTTAATCTCAAATCTCATATCAAATTACCTGAGCCGTCTTCTCAAACTACCATAATCTATAAAATACTAAAATATTGTAACTAATATTATATTAATCATAAAGCTAAAAATATAACTGATACCATAAAACACTATAAATCTCGCCCATTAATCTGTACCTTTAACTTAAAACTTTTCTCACTAACCTTAAACTATAGTCAAGGAAGATATGCAATTCTAAAATTTAAATTCTAAAAAAGTGAAAACTTTTTTAAATGATATAAAAAGCCTGATACATGTTGATAAATTCAAATATTTAAAATACAATTTTTAGAGTTACAAACCATATATTTTTATGTTGTTTATTTTTATAATTAACTTATCATTAATTTAAAAATGTTGGGAAACAAAAAAATAATCGTAGTAATGCCTGCTTATAATGCAGCCAGAACCCTTATTCAAACCTATAGCGATATACCCGGGGATATAGTTGACGAAATAATTCTAACCGATGACTACTCAAGAGATGAAACTGTTGAAGTTGCCAAGAAACTGGGGATTAAAACTATATTACAACACAAAGAAAACAGAGGATACGGCGCCAATCAAAAAACCTGCTACAACGAAGCCTTAAAAAGAAATCCTGATATTATAATAATGCTCCATCCAGATTATCAATACACCCCAAAGTTAATAAAAGCAATGGCTTCTATAATTGAATCCGGAGAATATGATGTAGTTTTAGCTTCCAGAATTCTGGGCAGGGGAGCTCTTAAAGGAGGAATGCCATTATATAAGTATATAGCCAACCGTTTATTAACCCTTATAGAAAATATTATTCTGGGGTACAAGTTAACAGAATATCACACCGGATACAGAGCTTTTTCTTCAGAAGTACTGAGAAATATACCCTTTATGAAAAATTCCGATGGTTTCGTTTTTGATAATGAGATTTTAGCGCAAATTATTTATTTTAATTTTAGAATTGCAGAAATCTCATGCCCCACAAAATATTTCAGGGATGCCTCTTCGATTAACTTCCCCAGTAGCATAAAATATGGCATAGGAGTTTTAGATACCAGTTTTAAATTTCTGTTTCATAGATTAAAAATTAAAAAATACGAAATCTTTCTAAAAGATTAAAAGGTCTACTGTTATATGACAGCGGTAAATTTCATAAAAAAAAATAAAATAAATATTTTAATTATTATTATCTTCTTAATTCTCCCTCTTATTTTCTTTAGAGACACCTTAAGATTAAATAACATTATATTCGGCTCAGAAGACTCAATAAGATATTATATATCAGTAAGAACATTAATAATTGAATCTCTAAAAAACTTTGAGTTACCCCTGTGGAATAAATATATATTTAATGGTTTTCCGCTCCTGGCAAGCCCGGATATATACACACTTTACCCTCCAGCATTAATTCTTGACTTGATATTCCCGGTACAACTTTCCTACAACATTATGGTGCTACTGCAATATTCACTTTCCGGATTATTCATGTATTTATTTTTAAGAGAACTTAAATTAAATAAAATTGCCTGCCTGGCCGGAGGAATAATATTCATGTTTTCAGGTAATATGATAAGCCATAGAAGTTTATCGGTTTATCTTAATGTTTTTACCTGGGCTCCTTTAATTTTATATTTTTTAGAGAAATTCAGGAAAAATAAAAAGATTATCTATGTACTGGCCGCAACGATTTTTTACTCAATATCTTTTTTTGGCGGCGCACAGCAACTATTCTTTTATATGAGCTTTGTGATTTTTACCTATATCATATATTACGCATTTATCCATAATAATCAGAGAAACTTCCATCTTTTATGGTCATTAATTATGTTTATAATTTTTATACCAATATCCCTTGTCCAGATAATCCCTACATTAGAATTAGTCAATTTCAGTTATTTCAGGGGCACTACAAATTATGACTATATGGTAATAGATTCTTACGATGCAAAATTGTTACCTTCACTAATTTTCCCCTATATCTTCGGCTGTAAACATCCCTCTTTATCTGGTATTCCGGGTGTTTTGCGCTGGTTTGGAAATGGTGATAGCGTTAATATGATTAGATATTTTGGAATTATTACCATACCCTTATTTATAACAGGGACCTTTAAGAAATATAAGAAAAGCCTTTTCTGGATTTTTATATTCGCATTATCGTTTTTATTAGTATTTGGAGAATATAACCCTATTTACAAAGCTTTATATTACATCCCAATCATTAACAAATTTAAAATACCAACCAGAATCTTTTTTATCACCGGATTTGCTTTTTCAATTATTTCTGCATACGGCTTTGACTTTATAATCGCAAACAAAATAAAAAAAATAAGAAAAATTGTTAAAGTTTCAATTATATTTCTCAGCTTTATATTTTCCGGTTTTCTCATCTTTTATGTTTCACTCAGATATACAAATCTCCAGGAGCATATCATCAATTTTTATAAAACCTCAGTTAATGTCAATTTACTGAAAGAGAGTATTATATTAAGCAACTACTCAATTTACATGCCCTTAATTTTAATCATCCTGAGCATAATATTTCTTATTATCCTATTAAAGGTAAAAAATAAAGCCACATATTGCATACTACTGATATTTATCTTTTTGGACCTGTTTTCCATGGGACATTTTGATGAATTGAACAGAGAAAATATATATTTCTCAAATATAAGAAACGAAGAGTTTGAATACATACACAGCCCGGAAAATGAATACAGAATTCTGGTTTTAGAAGAATCAGAAGAAAAACAGATATTCCAACCAGATAAAAATGTATATTATAAAATTGATTATTTCTCGGGCTATGACCCTCTGATAACCAGAGATTTTATAAGAGTAGCAAATCTATCTAATGCAACTTATGGGCTAATCCACGAAGAAGACGGGATAAAGCTGTTACAAAACAATAACATCCTATCAATTCTTAACACAAGATATATTGTACTGCCGGGAAAAAAGGACCCGGAACTTTTTTTAAGCTCCGTAAGTTCCTATATTAAAGATAAAGACATTTTAACCGAAAGAGATTTTCATAAAAACGCTGAATTAAATAATTCCATAATTACAGGAAAAACACTTACTCTATCAGAAGAAGAGAACAAACCCAAGTTATATCAAAAAGAAGTTAAAATAAAAAGCAACTCGCTGTATCTTATAAGTTTCAATATAAAAAGAATCAAAGAGCTGGATAACTTTATACACATTGATTTTTCAGGAGAGAATTACAATAATGCCGAGCAGGAATTTATAATAAATCCATCTGACATTACCGGTAGTTACCAGGAAGTAGAAAAAATGATAGAGTCTTCAGAAGTTCCGGAAAATGAACAAATATATTTCAGGATTTTCACTAATTCAAAAGGTGGGGTTAAGATTAGTGACCTTAATATATGCGAAATTACCGGATATCAAAATTATTCTATAAAATATTCTGACGAAGATATTTTAATATTAGAGAATAATAACTACTTACCGAGATTTTATTTTGTTGAAAATTTAATTTCATCAGATAACCAGGATGAAATCATTAATAAATTATGGGATAGAGGTATTTATAGTAAAGATGACACATTAAAATATGATACATCAGCCTGTATAGAAGGCATAAACCAGAATCTCAGTCTCGCTCAAATAGGAGCGGGCGATAAAATAAAAATAAATGAGTATGGCAATAATAAAGTTACACTTAGCGTATCTTCTGAAAACGATTCTTTTCTGGTCTTTTCTGATTCATATTATCCAGGATGGAAGGCTTACATTAATGGAAAAGAAACCAGGGTTTATAGAGTTAATGGAATAGCCAAAGGTATTTTTGTACCCGCAGGTGATAATATTATAAAATTTGTTTACTTCCCGATAAAGATCCTGGCTCTTCTTATTCTCAGCATTATTAGTTTTATTAGCGTCCTGGTAATTATTTTATTTTTGCACCTTAAAAATAAAAGAAGTGAAATTTAAAAAAACTTTTTAACCAATCGCTAATATTATCTACTACCCTCAAGGCTTATGTGTATCTTCTCCGCAGCTTCAAAACCCATCTGCATAGCAACATGACCATTTATGTAGTTAAATCTTCCCTGTCTGCCTGCAGTTTCAAAATTCTCCATGCTTCCGATATAATTCAATAAATTATTTAGATGCTTTTCATAACCAAGCCTGTATACAGGATAACCGTACTCATATCTGTAGACATTCATATCCAGAATTTCTTCTTTTTTTACGATATCTTCCCTTAAAAGGTCCTTTAATACCATTTCCCTGCAGTATTCATCATCGCTCCACCACCTGTCTTTTTTGCTGCTGCTAATTTCAGCAACCAGTATGGTGGTATCAGGAGTAATGGTATCATGGCTGAAATATGAAGAATCATAAATACGGTTAAAAGCATGTTCCCTGAAATACATAAAAGATACCGGGAGAACCTTAGGTCTTTTTACCAGAACTCCTACAAACACAAGTGACCTGAATTCAAGTGACTCCGCAGACTCCTTTATTTTGTTATCAACCGGAGGGTAAATCATTAAAATAGCCTTATTTATGGGGATGGTATTTATAAGGGCATCAACTCTATAGTCATGGGATTTTCCTGAATTTACGGTAATCTCTTTTACCCTTTTATTATTAATACTAATCTTGACCACCTCTGAATTAAGGTTTATCTTCCCCCCATTTTTCTCGATACTTTCTACCATTTTGTTAATTATTCCCCTGTATCCTATCCTGGTAGTAAAAAGCTGCCCGTCTACGTTCTCCACAAAATGATTGGTTGACCTTCGGGGAAATTTTGCCCTTATTGGAGATATTATTTTGTTTAAGAATATGCTGCCGGTAATCCGGGGTATCCTTTCCATGGCAAATTCAGGTGAAAATTTATCGGGGTATATCCCCCACACATGATAAATATAATTTTTAAAAAATAGTTCATAAAGAACATCACCGTAATACTTTAAAAGCAATGTTTCTGAGTTTTCCACTGCCGGTTTCTTAAACATCCTTTTAATATTATTTTTAACCAGGCTTATAGCAGCATTAAAAACCATTTTTTTGGGTAATTTCTTTAAAACTTCAAATATAGACAGAGGATAGGTAAAATATTCGTTCATAAATTTAATAAGGATGGTTCTTTTAAAATCAATAAGCTCGCTTCCGGCTATATTTTTTATCTCGTTTAGAATATTTGGATTATTGGTATGAAAAAAATGAGGCCCGAATTCATACATATTCCCGCCAATAATTTTTCCTGAAGCCAGCCCTCCGCAATTATCCCCTGCTTCAAAAATACTTACATCATAGTTTTTCCTTGCAAGACACATCCCTGCAGCCAGGCCTGCAATACCTCCACCGATTATGGCAACTTTCTTCCCTGACAAACTGTCTCCTTAAAATAGATTTTAAAATTAATCATAAATTATTTTCTCTGCCGAATTCCTTAATTGTTTTTATTATGTATGCTATATCATCCTCGCTTAATCTCGGGTGCAGAGGTATATTAAGGCCAATCTCGTTTAGCAGTTCGGAATTCTTTAACTTAAGATGGGTTGAGTTATAAATAGGAATCATATGAAGAGGCTGATACCTTAAGGTGGTATAAATTCCTTTCTGGTAGAGATAGCTGGCAAGGTCATCCCTCCTGTCATTATTGAGCCTTATAAAGTAGCTAAAATAAGAATGCTGCTCACCTTTCTCTGCATCCATTGGTGTTTTAAGCCAGCCTACCTTCCCAAATTCATCCTGATATATATCCCATATGTATTTTCTGTATTCCTGAAATTTATCAAGCTTCTCCAGTTGGGCCAGCCCAATAGAGGCACTTATATCATCGGGGAGCATTTTGGGGAAGAAATCAACCACATTATATTCCCACCACCTATTCTTTGTAGCAGAAGCTTCAAATCCTGACTTCTCAATACCGCAGTATCTCAGAGCTCTTGCCTTCTTTACTGTCTCCGGATTTTTTGAGGTTACACCGCCGGCCTCGCCTATAGCCAGGTTCTTAACCCCATCAAAGCTGTAAAACCCTACATCCCCTATAGAGCCGCAGTATTTATCTCCTATCTTTGAATCTACCGCATGGGCGGCATCTTCTATAACAGGAAAGCCCAGTTCCAGTATATCACCCATCTTTACCGGCTTGCCTGCATAGTGCACCACCATTATGGCTCTGGTCTTATCAGTTATGCCGGCAGCAATATGCTCAGCAGTAACATTCTGGGAATCAAAATCAACATCCACGAACACCGGCCTGCAGTTATTAAGTATTATAGCCGAGGCACATGAAATCCAGGTAAATGAAGGTAAAATGATTTCAGAACCGGCGGGAAGGTTTAGTAACTTTACTGACATCTGTATGCTGTTAGACCCGCTATCAAGCAAAACAAAATCTTTTAGATTTAATCTTTTCGCAAATCTCTCTTCAAATAGTTTTGTTTTTGGACCGATGCCTATCCACTGATTTTCGATACTGGTGCGTATCTCCTCAAGTTCTTCCTCCCCTACTTTAGAACCGAAAACTGAAATCATATCAAAACCTCCCGGTTAGTATTAATTAACTTCAAGATTATATTTTAAATAAGCAAATTTGTTAATGTTTAATTTCATGGGTATATAGTCTTCCTTTATTTCTTTCTCTTCAAAACCATTGTTTACATACCACACCCTTGCCTTATTATTTTCCGGTAGAACCATAAGAGTAACCTCCTCATGGTAGTTATCCAGAATATAACTGCACATTAGCCTCAAAGCTCTGCCCATTATACCCCTGCCGCCAAATTTTTTATCGCCTAAAATTACATTATATATATCAATAGAATTATTCATAAATCTGAACCCAATGCATCCAACCCCGGTGCCTTTAAACTCCACTACAAAAATATTTTCTTTTTCATTATCAAGGTAAGACTGGAACCATTCTATCTGCTGCCGCGGCTTTATTATCCCCTTATAAAAGAAATGCTGGCGGTTTTCATTCCTCCACTTTCTTATCAGCTCTATATCCTTTTTCTCGATTCCCCCGAGTATCAGATCACCTACTTCGGAAATAATTTTTATATTCTTTTCAGTCATCTAAACCCTTAATTCTCCTGATTAAGTTTTTTAACTTCCATAATACGACCTCTATTGATTGAAAAAATAATTCCTTTATAAAGATTGCAGCAAACCTCATGCGTCTCCTGCCTGTATTAAGCTGATTTTTTTTCTTAAGTAAAGTTAAAAATATATTCTCATACTCCCTGCACATAAGTTCTGAATTATAGGGATATTCTTTCATCCTATCAAGATAGCAGTCATATTTTTCTATCAGCTCCTCGAGTTTACTCTCAACATCATCTACTCCTTCAAACATTACCCCGAAGCCTCTGCAGTATTCAGGGAGCGCTCCGCTGTTCCTGTAAAGAACTGGCAGCCCGCACATTGCTCCCTCTATATGATGCATTCCTGCAGGCTCGTTAACAGAGCCGGTTACATAAATATGATTCCTTTTAAGTTCCCCCGCAAGTTCCTTTCCCGAAAGAGGTTTAACTACTTTTATATTTTTATAATTAATATTATCCGGAATTCTTCCTATATAAGTTAACTGGATTTTAATATTTCTTAGCGAATCAAGAGCAGCAAGCTTCTGGTAAACATCAAAACCCTTATTAAAGCTGTAGCCCCAGTGGTGGGTAACAAGTCTTAGAGGAGATTTCTTATCCCATCTCATCAAACCCGCACGGTTAAAAATCATACCGTCTGCGCCATTTTTTACCACTGAAGATTCTTTATTTTTAAACCAGCCCTTACTTATAAAAAGCCCCCTTAAGAAACCGCTTATGAATATGGTATAATCTGAGACCTTATTGGCTCTCATTAAATACCTGTTTACCCCTCTTGTTCCCTTTCTCTCGTCACATTCATTTATCCTGTGTACCAAAATGGTATCAGGCTTTTTTACTAGATACTTTGATATATGCTTCTGGTTATAAGCTCCGGTCTCCGAGGTTATGCGCGGCTCGGTTAAAATTATTATATCAATATCACTGTCACGAAGACCTGAAACCACTTCCCAGCCCTTTTTCTTTAAATACCCGGAAAGGCTTATGGCAAACTGGTTCCCACCTCCCCAGGGACCTTTTATTATATTTGACCCTATGGAAATCTTATAGCTCACTTGTTTCTGCCTCTTTTCTCCCAGACATGCCCAGCGCCAGCGAAGTAGCCATTGAAAGACAGGTCATAACCGTGGGGGCGGTCATGTAATTTTCGGTAACCGACAGCACAAAAAGAGTTATAATCCCCCCTATTATTGCCAGATAAACTTTACCGGGAAAAGAATCCTCTGCTCTTCTGTAAGCTTTAAATATTATTATCAAACAGAAAATCCAGAATGCCAGCGCCAGAACCAATCCAATCACTCCTGTTTCGGCCAGAAAGTGAAGATATGAGCTGTGGGCATTGGTATCATTGAAAATATAATTTTGTGATGTATAAAGGGCAAAAACACCGGGATTTCCGGTCAGGGGGAGCCTGTCAAAGTTCCAGGGTACATCATTGTACCTTGCGAAACCAATACCTGTAATCGGGCTCTGTTTGAATAACAGGATTGCCTTGTCCCACAATGAGAACCTGGTAAGGGCGCTCAAATCATAAATGTGGAATATCTGAACTATTCTGCCATAAGTGCCGGTTACAAAAATAAAGGGAACCGCTACTACTATAATTATAGAAATATTTCTTAAAAATTTTAAAAAAGAACCACTACCGAATAAAAGAATGAAAAATATACCCGCCGCAAAAGCTACCAGGCTGCCCCTGCTCTTGGTAATAATAAGGGCAACGGATATAAGCATAAAAATGCATCCGTAAGCTATTTTTTCTTTTTTTTCTGACTTCAGGAAAAAAGCCAGTGCAAATATGCCGGCTATGGAAAAGACCGAGCCGGTGGCATTGTGGGAATTATTAAGAGCAATAAACATAGGACCCACATATATATCATCAATCCTTACCATAAAAGAACTTATATCATTCATATATTCCAGAACCCCCAGAACGGCAAAGAATGTAAAGGCGATAAATAATAATTGAAAATAAATGTTAGCAGCCTTCCTGTAATCAAGAAGAGGTACGGCTAAAATAATAAAGGGTGCATAACTGAAAAAAAAGTTTCCGTCATATCTTATAAACCCGTAATTAAATAAATTAATAAATGGCTGCCCTGAAATAAAATAACTAAACAGCAGATAAGAGGCCAGTAAACCAAGCAATATATTAACTCTCAAATGCTGCCTGGAGATTTCTTTATTTTTTAGAAAATAATAAACGCTCATTATCAGCAGGATAATAATTGGAGATATTGCCAGGTATGGAAATTTATTCATAAGGATAAATGCAGGAAGCAGCCCGAGCAATATATAAACTAGCTCTTTAAGCCTGAAATTCATTATCCTGTCTTTAGTTATTGATGTACCCTGCATAATTTATGATTTACATTTTATATTTTAAAATTTTAACTTTATTATTCCACCGGTCTTAAAAAAAGCCATGCCCTGAGCAGCATTAATTCCACTGCTCTTTCAAACTTGAATAATAATAACAAAAACTTATTTACTTTAAGTATTCTGGTAAGAAAGTACAGCTCCCCATCATAGACAAATCTTTTTTTATTTATAATCGAAAAACTCTTTCTTACCGAAGCCGAGTGCTCATGGTAGACTTCAACTTCCGGGTTATAAAAAACACCTATTTCTTTATCAGAAACCCTGCGGAACAGCAGCTCCTCCTCATAATATATAAAGGTATTGGTATCAAACATCCCCACTTTTATAAAATCACCAGCATTGCAGAAAAAGCAGGCACCGTTTAAAAGAAAAACTTTTAGGGGTGCGGTAAGATTCTTTAGGCTTCTGTTAATATTAAATAATCTGTCAACTTTACCGTTATTTCCCATATGGAGAAGGCATTTTAAAAAGTTCGCTTTCTTTATATGGGGTAGCATCATGCTTCCATCATTATTTATTATTTTTGGTCCCATGAAACCACACTTCAATTTATTCATTGCCATTATGGTTCTCTCCAGAAAATCTTTATCTCTTATGACAATATCTTCATTGGTAAACATGACCGGGTCATCCCTATCAATCAGCTTATTTTCTATAAGATAACTGAACCCCAGATTATTACCCTTTGAGTATCCTATATTCTCATTACTGCCGGCAAGTATAATCCTGCTATCATTAAAAGATTTTATTACTCTCCTTATTTCGGTACTATCCGGACAGTTATTAACAATAACCATTACCCAGTCTTTATAACTCTGTTCTATAAGGCAATTAATCAATTTTTTCAGTAAATCTTCTGTCTTGTAATTTATTGTTACTATGCCTATTCTTTTTACCATTTATAAACCAGCTTTTAAATCTTTAACTTTTAATTCCCATCATTTTATAATATATCTCTTCCGTTTCCATTACCTGGGTTTTTACGCCAAATTTTTCCCTGACTGTATTCTGTGCATTTCTACCCACATAACCCAGTTTATTAATATTATCGTACACATAAAGTACCTTATCAGCCAGACTATTTCTATCTACATCACAAAGGAATCCATTATAGCCGTCTTCTATCATCTCGGGTATCCCGCCCACCCGGGTGGCAATTACAATCTTCCCGAAACAGGAAGCTTCCAGAATTACTCTGGGGAAAGCATCATCTTTTACCGGGCAGTGAACCAGAATATCTGATTTATACAGATAATTTCTGATGTCCTTCCTGTATCCCGGCATAATCACATTTTCTTCAAGATTATTCTCACTTATATATTTTTCGATTCTTCTTTTATAGCCAATTTCACTTTTATGATACACATCACCCAGAAACAGAACCCTGATATTTAAGTTTTTATCCCTGATAGAGTTAATGGCTTCCAGCAGAAGCATCTGACCCTTTAATTCTGTCAGGTTCCCGATGTTTATAATAATAATCTCCTTGTCACTACCTGTATATTGCTTTAGAAAATTTTTTTTCTTAAAATCTTTTTTGAATTTCACACAGTCAATACCGTCATAAATTACCTTTACAATCTTACTTTTAGTCTTATTACTGCCTGTAAATAAGCTATAGTCATCAAGCGTTTTATTTGATACCGCTATCACGCTATCTGCAAAAATATCGCAGAACCTGGCCCTCAATTTCTTTTTCCACCTGGTATCCAGAATATTCTTAAAGCAAATTACCAGTTTCCTTTTTAAAATCTTTACCGGAATAAATACAAACAACGCTTCATGTATGGTATTGCAAACAACTATATCTACCTTCTCCCTTCTTAATGCAGAAAAAAACCCGGAATTTGATATAATTATATTTATAAAAAACCATATAATTAAAAAAGGATTATATGTAACCCTCAAAAAAGGCATTCCTCTTATTATGAATCTTATGCCTTCTGATTTTAGCCTTTCTGAAAAAGGACCCCTGTCATCAGGAAGAACCACCGTGGGGAAAAATACATTCTTATCCAGCTCTGTCAATATGTCCACCAGGATATTTTCCGGACCGGTCAGCTTAGAAGTCCTTGATATGTAAAAAATATTTATTTTTCTGCCATTTCCTGCCTTATTCATATTTCTTATCTATATTCCAGGTTTCTTAATTTATTCCGCAACTTAATTATAAAAGGGAAAAAACTGGCTACCAGATACATAAAAAGTTTGAAATCAAATTTCTCCTTTAAACTATTTATTATCAGCTTCCTTGCTCTTACCGTTCTTCCCGAAAACAGAATATAATATATTTTCTGTTTCCGGTAAAAATAATTTTCTCTATCTTTTTTACTGCCGGCTTTCCCGGTATCTGCAGCAGCAGGTAAATCTGCCGCGCTTATTAAATTGTAACTATCCCTGCCACGCTTAATTTTCTCAAAGTAAAATTTTTTAGCCAGTTCTTTAAAAAATTCCTGCTCTGCTTTCCTGGAGTAAGTTATTGAAGACGGAATTATTCTTTCTTTTAATAAAACATCCGCAATGTTTGCAGAAACTAAATTTTCTGACAGCAAATTAAGGTACATATCATAATCCTGCGCATATTTAAACTTTTCACGGTAATGCGCCCTGCCTGTATTTCTGAACATTATTGTAGAATGGTTGATACAGTTATATACCGGCAATTTCTTTTTTATATAATCAGAGTCATCATCTGCAATTATCTTACAGATAGTATTTCCATCCTCATCTATTAATTCCACCGAAGAGCCGATAAGATAATACCGGCTATTTTTTTCCATAAAATTATACTGGGTTTCCAGCCTGTTTTTAAGAGATATATTCCCGGCATCATGCCTTGCTATATATTTTCCTTTTGATTCTTTTACCCCCTTTATTAATGAGGAAGTCAGGCCTATATTCTCAGGATTTTTTATATATATAATTCTGCTGTCGCCAAACTCTCTAATTATTTTAGATAAATCATAATCGCAACCGTCATCAATTATTATAAATTCAAATTCCTGCAGTGTCTGGGTCAGTATGCTTTTTATTGATTCTCTTATATAGTTCCGGTAACTGTAGACACTCATCACTACACTTACTTTTTTTAAAAAATCATTCATAGATTACTCAGCTATTTCCTAAAAGAAGTAAAAATACCGGGCAAATATACTGCTATAAGACCTACCACCAGTGCGGCAAAAATAGTAACCAGCATGCTTTTAAGATTATTCATATTTACAGCTTCCGAAGGAATAGAAGGCGCCTCTTTAAGCTCTACATTGTTAATGTAAATATCCCTGTTGCTATCCAGGTTATATTTTATTTTATTAAGGTCAGTCATTATAGCGGTCATAGAATCCAGGCTTGCTGCAGTATCACCTGGTGAACCGCCTTCAGAATTAACCTCATCATACTGGCTTTCAAGCGAAGCCAGCCTATCTTCAATTTCTGATATGAGCCCGTCTATTATTTCTGATTTTTCATCTTTATTATTTTTAATATAGGTGTTTACCAGAAAGTTATTTATTTGATATGCACCCCCTGCATCATCACAGTTAGTTATAATCCTTAACAGTCTGTTGCCACTATCTACAAGAGGATTTATTAGCTGTTTCAATACATCTTTATCTATGTCAAAATCCAGGCTTCCCAGAACTTCTTCCAGTAATTCATCATCCCTTATCCCTGCAGCAATTTCCCTGAGCAATAAACCTTCCAGCTCTTTTGTATCCAGTTCAGGAGCAAAAACACCGAGCTCTCCTGACTCTTCCGGAAAATATTTATAAAAGTTTTCATCATAATATATCCCCTTTAATTCAATAACAGAGTATGACTGATACTGTGGTGTTTTTATAAAAGTAAAAAGTAGCCCTGCTGTCAGGACTGCCACAAAAAATATTATAAAGTACCACTTTCTTCTCAAAAAAATTCTTAAAAGGTCCCTCAAACTCATTGAATCCCTCAGGCTTTCCTCTTTATCATTATTATTCATTGCTCTATCCTTGTCTAATATTTATTATATATCCCGGACTAACTGCCATAAAAAACCGGCAATTAGAATAAAAACCCTTCCAGCCCTTTATTGCTAAAAACTGTTAAAATAAGGCAGGGCAACATTTATATCCGCATACTTTTTATTATAATCTCTATCATACTGGTCTCTTCCAATTACTACAACCTTGCCATCTGTTTTTAAAACATCATATACATAATAAATCTCTTCACCGCCATGGGTTATAATTATTTTCTTAAAATCCTTTGAATCTATATACTCCAGATACTCCTTATTAAAAAAATCCGGAGAAATTGCTATGTATCTTATTTTATATTTTTTCACAATATCCTCCCCTGCCATCATATACTCAATGCCGTTACTGGGATTATATACTATTATCTCCCCGCCCATATAAATAAAATTAAAAGCAGAGCCATGGTATGACACAAGACCTCCGGTAAAAAACTCATCTTTCCTTAAAAGATATGCAGCGCTTTTTATCCCCAGCTTATGACCCCATACATAGCCTGCCGGTATACTTCCGGGCATATAAATACCGGGGTATTTATCTTTTTCATTAGATAAATTATTAAATACTATAAAAGTTTGATAGAAATTAAAACAGATAAAAAAAGCAAGCAAAAAAACTGCCACTGACTTTAGTGCAATTCGGGAACCTGTTTTTAAAGTTTTATTATCCTCTATCAGGCCGGCTACCTCCTGAAAAATAAAGGCTATTATAAGCATAAACACCGGGTAGCTGTTCATAAGATGGCCGTTTTCTTTTTCCATAAGAAACATCCAGATAAAAAAATGCAGAGAAAATAAAAGCATGACCCTTTTTAAAATCCCGGGGATTTTTACTCTTTTTACAGCCAGAAGGATAAATAGAATTATCAGTGAAATTAAAAATAAAATTACAAAATAAATAGAATAGCCGGTTATAAGCCCCTGTATAAATTCCTTAAAATTAAAAGTTAGCTGGAGGGTTCCTCTTCTCCCCATAAAATGCTGGTATGTGGCATTGTTAACTCCGGTTAATTTTCTTGCCAGGATAAATTCAAAGTAAATAAAGGATAAGAAGATTACTGCCGGCGCTATAAGGCTTAAGAAAAATTTTTTTGCCCCTATTTTTTTTATATTTACAAGCATGATAATTACAAAAAAAGGCACAAAAAAATACGCATCAAGAACCGAAACCAGGGCAAAAACAACAAAAATCAAACCTGCCTGCAAATTTAAAAACCTGCCCCTCTCTTCTTCATCCGGAGCGTACAGGAATTTTTCAATGTTATAAAACCCCAGCAGAATAAAAAATATATAAAAACCAACCCCTATTGAGCTCTTGAATAATCCCACTGCGCCCGATACTGCATAAAGCAGAGCCAGAAAACCGGCAGACTTCCTGTTTAGAAATAACAAACCTGTCCTGTAAATTACAAAAAGGGTAAGAACTGTAATTATCGCAGCAGGCATCCTTGATGCCTGCTCACATACCCCCAATAACAGTATAAACGGAACCTGTATCAGCATAATAAAAGACATAGTAGCATTGGAGTATATTGAAGTGGCATTTGCCAGAGAGTGGTTCTTTATACCAAGTATAAATCTGGAAGCATAAAGCAGGGTCTGGGCTTCGTCTTCTCCCCAGAATTCTATTTCTCCCAGATTATAAAAAGCAAGAAATATGCATATTCCCAGTGAAATTAATAATATTAAATTATTCTTTAAAAAACCTGTAAAACTTTTACTTTTGGATATGCTTCTGGTAAAATTCATAACTCAAATTGTTTTTTCTATAATACAAAAATTTACTGAAATTATATATTAATATATAAACATTTGAAACAATTTTAGAAATGGCAGGGCTCTAATTATAACAAAAAGATTATTATTCCAGCAAAATTTAAAGCTATTTTTTTAAAAGATTTTAAAATTAAATTGAACTATATTATAATAAATGGAAAAAAGAATTAAAATCGGAGTTATACCTGCAGCAGGAGCCGGAGCCAGGCTGGGCTACCTATCCAATCTGCTTCCCAAAACCCTGTTTCCCGTTTATGACCGCCCCATACTGCATCATATCATAAACCTTATGGAATCACTTGGCATAGAGGATATATACATCATAATTAATTTCCGCAAAGAAAAAATTATTGAGTATTATGGGGATGTAAAACACAATCTTAAGGCAAGGATTCACTTCATAGAACAGAGAAAGCTTGATGGCCTTGCAAATGCTATTCTTCTAACCGAAAGATACGTAAAGAAACAGCCGTTCATGGTTATTTTAAGTGACGAGTTTATTATCGGCGACCCGCTGGAACCCATGATTGATTTATTTTTCAGTACAGGCTCAATCGCCACCGAAGCAGTCATAGAAGAAAAAGACGTAAACATTTTAAAACAAACCTGCTCGGCAAAACTGGACAGCAGCGGCAGGATACTGGAAATAATAGAAAAACCGGACAACCCTCCTTATATGACAAGGGGCTGTGGGATTTATTTGTTTAAATCAGAAATATTTAATTTCATATTAAATACTCCTCCCGACACTAAAAGAAAAGAAAAAGATATAACATCAGTTATAAACAATGTGGCCGGAGCGAAAAAAGCCTATGGCTATTTTCTTAATGGATACAATATCAACATAAATGATTACGAAGAACTATTAAAAGCAAACCTCTTACATAAAAAGCATATAAACAATAAAAGAATAACAACTCAAACATTATAAATACTGCTAATATCAGGCATTACATCTTAGTATTTTCCAATAATTTTATATACCGCAAGTTCCTCAATTTTTGCACTCCCACCTGAATAAGTAAATATCCTAAAGTAAATATCCTTACCAGAAGGGACATTACCCACACTTATAAGCTTTTTCACTTTCTTATACTCTTCATCAATAAATGTATGTTCAACACCATAATCCTGCTCAAGAGAATATCCTTCTCCAAAGAAATCAAAATGTATAAAATTATCCAGATTCTTTATCTTCTTTATTTTAAAACTAACAAGGTAATCACTGTCACTTTCAATATCCACTGGAAACTTTATATATTTCAGTACTTTTTCACCTTCTTCTATCGCTATTTCTTCACCATCTTCAGAGATTTTAGAATATCTCAATTCAATATCTTTATTTTTCTTATCAAGTATATCCTCAAATAGAAAACTATCTTTATTCCGGATAAAAAGCTCTAATTTCTCATATTTCCATTCAAAATTATTACTGTGAAAATAAACATAAAAATCCCTCAGGCCATCTTCAATTTTATTTGAATCTATCTCGCAGATAAATCCCGAGTTTTTAAACTCATCCCCTCTTGCTTCAGCAACATCCTCTCTTCCTATCCCATATTCACACCTGGCAATAAATTCTCCTCCGTCCTGTGGTTTATTATCAATATAAATTCCCACGTAATCAATTTTGGTTCCTGGAATATTACTATCATCTATAGCCCAGCCCTCAAAACTAAGAATACCATTGATTAGATAATAGCTGCCGGGTTTTTCAATTAAAAAATCCATCTCATTAGGGATACTTTCCCCTTTAACTTCCAGTGAATCTATTTCATTAAAATATTTCTCCGAGAAAAATTTATTAAAAAAATAAACTTTTACATCAGTAATGTTTAAAGAAATTGAGGTAAGTAAGAAAGCAGCTATTAAAAATAATGAAAAATATAAATAAAATTTCTTTCTTTCCTTAAACTCTATTTTTTCCTCTAATTTTTCTTCATAAACATAAACAAGGGTTGCCAGGACAGGCAGCGCCAGAACATAAAAAGAGAGGCCACCCAGCAATCTATATGAAAAATTATGACTTTTGGATAATTCAACTATAAAAGCAATCATTAAATGAAAGATACTGCATAACAAGATATTTATACTATTTAATCCTAAAAACTTAAAAACAAAAACAACCACCAGGACAAATATGATATACGAGCATATATTCCCGGGTAAAAAATATAATACCAACAAATTAAAAAATGTGAGTATTGTAAAAACTACAACAAACCTGCCCTGGAGAATAAACTGCTTATTCAGTTTTATTAAGTCTTTATTCATCAGTAATAACCAAGATAAATATAATTATATAGGCAAAATACGCTTATAAATAATGAGCCCGAAAAGAATACATAATAAAAAGCATTTTTTACCGGCTTTTTTATAGTATTAAATCCGAGAATAGCAATAATATAAGTTAGAAATATCGCAAGTAGAATAATCCTCCCCTGCTGCTGCTCCCAATTACCATAAATAGCATAAAGCAAAAAATAAACAAATATTGATATCACTGATAAAAAAATAAAAACTATTGAACTTCTATTTTCTTTATATTCCTTTACATTAAAGAAAAATAATAAAATTCCTGAGACAATATATGCCAGAAAGAAATTATATATAAACCTGTCAGCATAAATATTCATCCATCCAAAAACAGCGGTACCTGATTTAAATGTCTTTGGCAGTTCTATCCTGGCATATAGAAGTCTATCCTTAAATTTATCCCCAATCCCTTCTATAATGTTACTACCGGTTCTGAGAACCCTTTCCAATAAAGGAGAAGAATATTCTTTAGCTTCATGTATAGTGGCGTGGTTTTTATTTTGGGTAATATCATATACAGTTGAAAATCTTCCCTCGTTAAAATTCCAGTAACCTATCAGCCCATCATCATCTCCTTCAAGCTCCCGATACATGTTAATCCTTATCTGATTTTCGGAACGTGCCATATCCCAGATACGAACTTCGTCCATTATCCCATTTATATAGCCCGGGTTTATTCCTGAATAACCCATCCAGACAGGGGTATCTTTATCTGGCTCCATCTTTTCCGGAACTCCAGTATCAAGAATATTTTTTACCTCACCATTTATTAAAAACTTTATATATTCACTGCCTTTAAATATCCCGGATACATGCAGCCATCTGTTAAAATATTTCGCGCTAAATTTGTCATAGGTAAGAGAACCATATGTTACCGCCTTATAACCAGAACCGTCACAAATAATAAACTGCCAGGTTAATTTATCAGATTTAGCGTTATAAAACACCCTTAAGAGATGGCCCTTTTGATTATCAGGAGACCACGAGTTCCAATCACTTACAATCGGTATTGTTTTACTTTTACCATCCCTGTTAAAACTATTTAAAAAAACCCATGCCTCCACTGTAAACTCTGTAACTTCTGAAGAAGGAGTTGATAAAATAGAAACCCTGTCACTTTCACCATTAAAACTCAGGCCATAATTTTCTACTTTAAAATCGCTCTCAACTTCCTCATTCTTATTTATAGTGCTCTCATCCCATTCTGTCTCAACTTTTTTTTCTTTATAGCCAACCTTATCAAAATTTATAATAAGATAAAAACTAACGCTTAATAAAATCAAAATGGCAACTATGCTTAATATTCCCAATTTTTTATGCATTATAATTGCCCATACAGTTAAGGTAACGATTGTTATAGGTACCATAATCAGTATGGTAGGCTTGATAAAACTGGCAATAATGGAAAAAAGAATTGAAAGTAGCCCGAGATAAGCTTTATTTCTCTTAAATAAGAGTAAAATAAAATATACCGACACCAGTCCAAACAATACAGAAAGGACATCATTATTTACATAGGAACATAAAAATAAAAATTGGGGCAAAAATGCTATGATTGGTATCAGGAAAATAGATTTATCTTCAAATCTTCCATCAGAAAGTAGTCTAATAATCTTATATATAAAGATAATAATAAGTACTCCATAAATAACCTGTAATAATCTTAAAACTAAAACCAAAAAAATTGTGGGATTACCGTTTTTTAATATACTATTATTTATAAACCTGTTAGGATTATTGTAATTTTCGTAATTAATCTCTGCGTCTATATTATCAACGCCAAAAGGTTTTATAACCAGGGAGGAAATTAAATAATATAAAGGTGGCTGATGCCTCTGGTTTTGGTAATACCATGAATAACCGGAAGGAGAGCTATACGGCATTCTGTAGAACATATATTTTGCATCCATATAAAAAGTATTATCAGCATTTTTATCACTATTTTCTTTTATATACTGTACAGAGGATACAGGTTCATTATATTTAGAAGGAATCCTGTTATACTTTGAAATATAGAAGGCATAAAGAAAATGCCCCTGCTCGTCAGGGGCTTCAAATACCGGTATGATTAATATATAACTTATACATAGTATAATAAATAATATAATTATAATGACTAAATTAATGTTTACCTTAAATTTATCAAATAATCTACCATTTTCTATGCTGAACATTTTAATATGCACCCTTACCAAATAAAACCACTGGAACAGTCTTAAGAAGTATTTTTATATCCATTCCAATAGACCAGTTCTGGATATAATACATATCAAGCCTTACCATTTCTTCAAAACTTAAATTACTCCTGCCGCTAACCTGCCAGAGCCCTGTAATTCCCTGCTTTACATTTAATCTTTTTCTCTGCCATTCCTGGTATTTTTTCACCTCTTGGGGTAAGGGTGGCCTTGGCCCTACTAAACTCATTTCCCCTTTTAAGACATTTATTGACTGGGGAAGCTCATCAATAGAAAATTTTCTTAAAAACATTCCCACTCTGGTCACTCGCGGGTCTTCTTTCATTTTAAATATAGGACCGTCTACAACACTTTTTCCCATAAGTTTTGCCAGTTTCTTATCAGCGCCAACATACATGGTCCTGAATTTATACATATAAAAAGGCTTAAAGCCTTTTGTATATCTTTTTTGCTTATAAAAAACAGGACCTCTTGAGTCAATTTTTATTAGAGCTCCAAAAATTAAAAATAAAGGAATAGAAATTATAAATATTATCCCACCCAGAAAATAATCCATCACATTTTTGTGAAATAAATCTATCCCGAAAAATCCGACATTTGATATCTGGACCAGAGGAACACCAGCTACTTCTCTCATTCTCATCCTTTTTATGGAAAATTCAAAAAAACCTGGAAACATAAGTAAAAGCACATCCAATCCTTTTAAATCTTCAAGCATATCTAAAATTTCATAATATTTATATTCTTTACTTGAAATAATTATATTATGTACACCACTTTTAATTACCACTTCTCTTAAATTTTTCAGATATCCTAATATTTTAAACCCCTTAGAGTATTCTTTATCTTCATAAATCCTTTTCTCTTTTTCTACATATCCTACAATCTCGTAGCTATCTACCTCGCTTTTATTGAGGGAATCCTCTATTCTTCTTGCATTTTCACCAATACCAATAATCAAAGTTCTTGAGGAGAAATTAAGCCTTCTTGTAATATAATCGGTGACAATAGAGATAACAAATCTTGCAGCAAAAAGGGATAGAACACTGAAAAAATACAAAAGAACTACCCATATTCTTGAAAAAGAAAAAGTCTCAATTATATATCCTATTATTATAATAATTATTATATTTATACTTACTGCTTTAAATATCCTGAAGTAATAACCAGAACCTCTATAGATATAATCCCAATCGTATAACTTATAGAGCCACATAAAAAATAATGTAAGAACAATAAAAAAAATGGAATAAAAAACATAATCTATAATTATGGTGTATGATGGGGTTGATTTTAAAAAAATAAAGAGAGTAGTATAGAATCTAAGATTATAAGATAGATAAAAGCTTAAGGCTAAAAATGTAGTATCACTTAAAAATAGAGCAAATCCATAAAAAAGTTTCTTTCTTCTCCTGGAAAGTTTTTTTAGAATTTTTAGAATCATTATGTTTAAAAATAATTATTTAAATTTAATTATCATTATAATATTTATATTTTTACCTTATTTTAACTTGAAAGCTCTCCTCAAAATATCTTTAGCAACAAGTAATATAAACTTAGTATTATAAACTGAATATTTCTTTAGCAACCTTTTAGGTTCTACAATTATCCTATAAACCCATTCAAGACCAATATTCTGCATCCACTTAGGCGCTCTTTTTATATAACCGCTATAAAAATTAAATACCGCCCCTATACCACAGGCCATTTTTATATTTAGCTTATTGATATTTTTATATATCCATCTTTCTTGCTTTGGAGCAGAAAGACCTAACCATAAAATGTCAGGTTTGCACTTATTTACTATTTTAATAATCTCGTTGTCAATTTCATCTGTAAAATTATCTATAAAAGGTGGGCAGTAATATCCCGGTACTTTTATATTTTTAAATTCGTATTCTAATTTAGTCTTAATTTTTTCTAAAACCTTTTTATTTTCTCCACCCAAAAAGAAATATGAGTAATTTTTTTTATCAGCAATTTTTGAAAAATTACAAAAAAAATCAAATCCAGTAATTCTTTCTGACAGAGACTCTTTAAAAGTTTTCGAATACCAAATTAATGGCATACCGTCAGGAATGACAATTTCAGCATTATTTAATATACTTAACAACTCTTTATCCTGATTAGCAATAACAGTTAAATAAGAATTAGGTACACAAATATAGAATCTAAAATTTTTATCTATTAATTTTACAACTTTTAATAATATATCATCTAAATTAACTCTATCTATATTTATATTTAAGATATTGGTTTTTCCAATTTCCATAATAATGTAAAAACAATTATTATCCAAATATATACTCTTACAAACGAAAACAGCCTATTTTCTTACCGCGATAAATGATTTTGTAAAACCCAAAAATTTTTCCTTATATATTTCACAATCCGGAAATAAGTTTCTAAATTCTTGATAATTTAGTAAACGTACTTCATCCAAAAATTTTTTTATTTCTTTCTTTGATGGTTTTGTCACTAATCCCCAAATAGTTAAAAAACGGATCATCTTTTCTTGTAATCTTTTACTAAAATAGTGTACAAAAATACCTAATAGGTGTGGTTCTAAAAAAAAATATTTATCTGGAGTCTGTACCCATAACTTTTTGCCTACACGTCTTATCTCATCCGCAAATTTTTTCTGACTATCATAATTACTTAAATGCTCTATTACTGAGTTTGAAAAAGCTATATCAAAAGAACCATCTTTATAATCTAGTTTCTTTCCATCTCCTATAGCAAAAATATAATCATTCCCTTCATTGACATTTTTTGGCCCTTTCAAATTAAATAGAGTTATTCTATTTTTATTATTTATTTTTATAATATTCCAATTATATGGAGTACCTCCTACATCTAAAATAGTATCAGTTTCTTTTACGTCCAATTTATTAATAAATTTTTTCATTCTTCTTTTTCTAAAATAAGTATTCAAACTATTGTAAAATTTATGTATATCCATAATAGGTAATTATTTTTTGTTTTTCTAAAATAAGATTCACATAACAAAATTTAATCTTAATCCTTGCTTGGATTTCTTAATTTTTTATAAATCCCATCAACTATCTTAAAATTCGTATCTTCATCAAATAATTTTAAAAAGCTTTCTCTACAATTCTCTCTTAGCTTATAACGTTCAGATATTTTCATGCTATTTAAATCTAAGACTATCCTTTGTAACTGCTTAAAATTGCTATATATATAACCATTATAACCATTAGCAATATATTCAGATAATGTACCATTATTATTAGCTACTACTGGAACTCCAAGCATCAGTGACTCAATTAAAACCAAGGGACCAGCTTCGAAGCAGATTGATGGAATAATTACTGCCATACTATTGGCTATAAGATTGTCCTTGGAATCACCATCAATATATCCAAGCATCTTTACATTATTTATATTATATTTATTTATAATCCCCTTAATATTGCCTTCCAATGGTCCGTTACCTAAAATTTTAAGTTCAATATTATCAATTCTACTAAAAATCTTAATTAAATTATTTATGCCTTTTTCTCTGGATAACCTACCTATGAATAAAAAATACTTATTACCGTAATTACTTTCATAATAATTTTCTTTTAAAAAAATTTTTTTGCTATACGAGGAATTTCTTTTTACAACAATTTTATCATTGCTAAACCCACATTCTACCATCTTATCTCTTAAAAATATTGAAGGAACAACGAAATAATCAATTACCCTATTATATATTTTAAATTTTCTTACTAAGTAAATAATAATTGAAATAAAGAAATCATATATTTTTTTATCACTACAGACCTTAAAGATGTTTATAAATCTATTCTTTATGCATTCGGTACAAATCTTACCTCCTCTAAGGCAAAGACCATTGGAACAAAAAAATCTAAAATTATGAATTGTTTGTACAATGGGTATCTTATATCTTCTAAGTATAAAGTAAATAGAAAATGATATTAAAGGAAATATGTTATGAACATGAGCTACATCAGGTTTTTCTTCTTTGATTATTTTTTTAATCTCTCTAAAAGTTTTAAAAGAAAAAAAGAAATTTAAAACAACTCCTAACTTTTTTATTAAACCATCAATATTCTTATTATATTTACAGTATAAAATTAAATTATAACCTTTTCTTTGGAGTAAGTCGGTTTCATATTCAAAAACAAAATCTTCTCCACCTCTATCTATGTAATAATCATGACACATTAAAATTTTCATCTTCTTTTTTATTTACTCGCCACTATAAAAATATCAGAGAATAATTTTGGCAAAAGATTTGCAAGAAAATAAGGTGACTTACTAGTCCCAAGACTACCATATCCATAATATTTAATTTTCTTGAAACCAACAAACCCCATTAATATTCTACTTATAGAACGAAAAGTAAAATAATGAAGATGTCCTTCATCATATAATCTTGTAGGTGTTCTTTTATCATAACATAATAAACCTTCATCTGTAGAAGCAGTCGATGGAAAACGACCAAATAGTAGTTTTATTCTATTTGTCCATTTTGCTATATTTGGTGTATCTAAAATTAATATTCCATCTTTATTTAACTTTGAATAAATTTTTTTTAGAGCGCTTATAGGATCAATCAAATGCTCTATAACCGCCTGCATTATTATTACATTAAAGTAATTATCAGCAAAATCTAAAAAATCTTTTTCTATATCATGATAAACAATACTAATTTTATTATTATCCCTAAAAGCTTCCCTCAATTTTTTAACTCTATTATCCGACATTTCAGTCAATACAATTGTTTCGTAATTTTTTTCTACTGTTGCAGCTACTATTCCAGACCCCGCACCAATTTCTAAATATTTACCCCCATAATTTTTAGCAATCAATACTGCCATCTCAAATCTATCCTTCGGGTTTTTAACTATAGGAACTACACTAATTCCCCTTTGCTGATTCCCGTATTTGTCATTATAAAAATCTTCCAGACTCATCTTTAGAGCTCCTATACCCCCTACTATCCTTTTTACAATAATCAATAGCCTTTTTAAAACCATCCATCATATTATCAATAGAACATTTTTCTTTTACCATATTTCTTATATTATTCCTAAATCTATTTTTTACATCCTTTCTGCTAAATAAATAATTTAAAACAACACTAGCAATCCTATTATCATTACCATATTCAACAAGAAACCCAGTTTCACCATTTATTAGATACTCTATTTCTGGACCATGGAAAGGACCATTTTTACTTTGTTTTTGTGTAACCACCGGGCAATCAAAACATAGGGAATAAACATTGGATAAACCCACACAACCAGGTATAATCATTAAATCTGAAGAAAATAAAAGTTTTCCAATAACTATATCATCTGAAATACTTCCCCATAACCTAACATTTAGGCCATTAGATTTCTTTAATAACTCACTATAAAGTAGACCATTACCGATAATATGTAACTCTATCGATTTTATTTTATCTGACAATATCTTAAATACGTCTAATAGCCTGCCCGGTTCTTTTTCTCTTAATAGTCTCCCAAGATAAATTATATTATACTTTTTTTCTAAACCCATTTCTTTTTTTATAATTTTTTTACTAATCTTTTCCAGCTTATCTCTGATTTTTAATAATTTTTTTGTGTCCAGCGTATTAGAAGCTACAAATATTTTTTCATCTTCTAAAACAAAAGGTCTTATCATTTTTTTATCATTATGGCTGTACAGTATGATAGCATCCGCCTTATTAAACCAATACCGCCTTAGCCTATCAGATAAATATTTCTTAGTATTAAAACCTGTTTTTCTATTATACCCATGAGACCATAAAATAATTTTATATTTTAGAAAAGGTCTTAAAAAAAGAATGAACCAGTTAGAAATTATAGACAATGCAAATTCAATAATAACAATTTTTGGTTTATACCTAAATATTGGGGTAAAAATATCCTGTAAAACTAACATTTCTTTTCCTCTAAATGGATAAAAATCTTTTATTAAAATATGCTCAAAATCAGGTTCGTTTTTTAGTAAAAAGGTATTTTTCGGGCCATTTTTACCTAAACACAATACAGTGCCAACCTCTTCATTTAACTTTTTAAATATATTAAATCTATAATTCGTTAATATTCTTTGAAATATCAAAATCATTTTTATAAAAGCAATTTAATCTAATTGTCAGCTTATTTAATATTCTAAATTCTCTAAATTTCATTTGACTTTAATAATCTAAATAAATAGCCCTATAATGACAGAAATTATTATAAATTTTATTTATAATAACCCAGTTTATTCATTAAACAACCTGCTACACTATTAAAAAAAGATATACTTTCTTTCTTATATAAATTTTTATAGTCTGAGTACTTTCCTTTTCTAAAGCTAACCGAAGAAATATCTTTATTTAAAAATCTTTTGTAACAAAGTTTAATTAACTTATTTCTCGCTCTTTCTAAAAATTTAAACCCATTAAATGTTATTTTCCTGCCAATAATTATATTATTAATGTTATCAGGTATTTCTTCATTAATATATTCTGCTATTTTAAATACAGCGCTACTATAACCATTTACTATTTTTTCAAATGATAAAAACAATATATCTTTTCTATCAACCCAGCTGTTAATATGAAATTTCCAATACTCAACTCTATTTAAATCCCCTTGATAAGTGTCAGAGTCAAAATTATTTTTCATTTTAATGAAGTCTTCAAAGTCAATTTTTTTAATACTTTCATCAAATTGTTTCATATAATAATACAATGAACCCATGACATCTTTACCATTTCTATACACATATATTATTCTACTTTCAGACAGCAAGCCATATATATAATTATTAATCTTTTTATTCCTGGTATAATGGAAAATATTTGAGTTCATATGGGTTTTTATTAATCTTGACCCTTTATTAATTTCTGATTTAAAAAAATCCAAATCTCCATAATTACCATGATTCCCCTTTATAGAATCTAAATTTATATAAGGTTTATTATAATTAATAAAATTATTCATAATCAAATCAATTACTATATGTGTACCTGACCTTCGATGAGACACTACTATTATATTGCTCAATTCTTTTGACATAGACCTTAACCCTAACACAAATATTATCTTTACTTCTTATATAATAAATATAAAATTATTATTAAATTAATAATATCTAAGTTTTTGTTACTCTACTTATTAATTTAACTTCTGCTGGTAAGCAAGCTAGTGATTTTAATCTCATATTATCATAAGAATTAATTATCTACCCCATTTAATATAACCTTCTAGCCTGCCTATAAAAGTAGCCCAAAAAAATTTTATTTTTTTTATAGAGTAAAAATTAATGAAAATATTAAATAATGGAGACAATATACTCCTAAAAACAAAAACTTTTCTAAATTTATGCTTTTTTAATAAAGCTCCTACTCCCCGCCCTCTATATCTGACAATAAAAAAATCATTAACATCGAATTTATACTTCAGCGGGTGTTTTACTTTTATAGCCGGGTCAAAAAATATCCTTGCGCCCTTTTTAGCAAATCTAATTATTAAATCAGTATCTTCTCCGCATCCGTAAAAATTAGGTACACCCAGTCTTTCATCAAATAATTCTTGCTTACCAAGTAATTTTCTTTTAATAAAATACTTATATGTAGCACCAATATTAGGCATTTTAAATTTATGAATTTCGTCTACTGATATAAGACGTTCTCTGTATATTCCTTTCTTATTTGGATTATGAGCACTAACGATATCAATCTCGGGATATTCTGTAAACCTCTTAATAACTTCAATTATTACATCTTTTTCGTAAATACAGTCATCGTCAGGAAAACCAACTATTTCATTATTAACATTATTTAACCCATAATTTCTGGAAAGAGATTGGCCCAACTCTTTTATTTTAAAATGTCTTATATAAAAAAATTTTAGATACTTAGATATTAAATCGTCTAACTTTCCATCCCTGTTCTGGTCAACAATTATCAGTTCAAATTTTTTGCAAGTTTGTATAAATAAAGAATTTAAAAATTCTTCTACTTCTTTCAATCTATTAACAGTTGCCAATACCAAAGAAACTTTCATTAATTATGAATTCCTTTCTCTTTATAATAGTCCCTTTTTTTACTTTCTAATAAATATAATAATGAACAAAAAAGAAATATTGAGGATTTTTGTTCGAATAAAGACAATATCATTCCTGCAATTATTATAAAAATTAGATAACATTCTATAAACATAGATTTAAAAAAAATAGAGATTTTTAAGCTTTTATAAATAATGAAAAAGATTACAAATAAACTTATTAAACCAAAGTGGAATATAAAGCCCAGATATCCAATGTCTGAAGGCCACAGTCCTAAATTTCTCTTATATTGTGCGATTTCTCTGCCGAAGTTTTCTTTTTCATTTTCAAATCCATTGCCAAATATAACAGTTACATTATTAATATAATTTTTCATATAAAATTTTGCAGATTCTATCCTAACCCCGAAAGTTCCTTCGGTATTTAAAATTTCATTTATCGTTTTTAACAAAATATCACTACTTAATAAAAATAAAATTATAAATACTATAATTAAAATAATAATTAATTTATAATTAAAATTTATTTCTCTTCTATTTATAAACATAATTACAAATAACGTCAGGATAATAGACAATATTAATGTTCTTTTCTGTATTATAATTATAGTTCCCAGAAAATAAAAAAAGATAAATAAATCCATAAACTTCTTTTTTCTGTATATCAACCTCTCTAAATATAGAAAAAAAATATATACAACAAAAACATATCCAGGTAAATTAAAAGCCGGCAGGAATCCTCCAAAATCACTTACTTCTATAAAAGTAATCTCTTTTGGAAATAATATAACTTGTAAAATATATACAAAAGAATATAAAAAGGCTATAAACAATATAATTCTGTTTAGTAAGTATTCACTTGGAGAAAAAGTTAATAGAAAAAAAAAAGATAAATAGAATAACAAAAACCTACTTCCAATAAATGATCTTAAAAGGTTTTGATTGTGCAGTATGAACGCCATTATATTCGACAAAATAAAAGTAAAAATCAGCAATAATATTACATTATTAGTATATAAACTTTTTTTATTGCTCTTTGTAAGATATAAAATAAATACAAATATTATAAAAATGATTGCAATAAATACTATAATTTTTAAATTATCTCTGGATGCAAAAAGCCTTAAATTAAAAAAACTTACACTGGATAACGCTACAAAAAGTAGCAGTACTTTTTTAAAAAAATTTTTTAATATTAAATACACAACACTTAATAATTATAGATGTATAATATTTTTTTTATATAAATCATGTTCTTTTATTTTATTTTTTAAAATATGAAATTCTAAAAAACAGTACAGAAACCCAAAGATACTATTTTTTATATCCGGGATTACTAATCTATTAAAATTCTTTAGTTTCCTAATCTTATTAATAATTAAATTATAATCATATCCCATAAGCTCTAAACGGCTTCCCCCAATCCAATTTATATATTTAATACACCATTTTTTTCGAATAAAATTACTTAAAGTATCTTCCCATTTTCCAATAGGTTCTGTGCTTAAATTATTGTATTTTTTTATACCTATTTTGTCCCCTTCTCTACCATTAAGTCTAACTTTCTTAAAATCATATAAAGCATCACTATAAAAAGGCAAATCTAAATAAGAAAAAACTCTTTTAAGCTCCTGGTCAGGCTTGCGTAGTAGATCTTCATATCTAACCATTAAAGACTTATCCCTATTATTTTTGTAAGCATTAGTTAGATTTTCCAAACCATTGAACAAATCTATTTTATAAAAATAAATATTCCAATTACCCCTTTTCTTCCCATAGGAATTAATAAATGAGGAAATAATTGATAAAGGATCTCTCCATAAAAAAATAAATTTACCTTCGGGAAATAAATTAATTATTTCATCAACAAAAATATGATATCTTGGTGTCTTATCAATAAAATATAAAGAATCTTTGTCTGACGCTTTGCAATACAGGTCCAGGATAAATTTTCTTAATATATTATTATATTGCTCCCCGGATTTTTCTATTGATTTAAGAAAATCTTTTATTCCAATTACCATGTTACTATGGTGATAATCAGAATAAGTTCCTTCTGAGCGGATTGCATCCAAAAAAGGTAACAGTATCCAGGGTTCAGAGACGGTACTTATTTTTTTGTGTGATGCTAAAATTCTTTGGAGTAATGTTGACCCCGATCTTGGTAACGAGAAAATAAAAATTGGTTTTACCATATTCTTTATTCCTTTTTAAATAAAATGCTTTACTCTCTTTTTATTGCAGAATAATATAATCTAGACCCTGACTTTATCATTTCAAGCTATAATTATATTTGTTTATTTCAAATTCATATTTTTTTATAATATCATTTATAATAAGCTTATAAAAATATTGTTTTTTAAGTCTATCCCATTCTAGGAAATATTTTTTGTTGCTATCATTATATATTTTGACCGAATGTTTTTTATAACTTATTCCTAAAAAGTTATATACCCTTTTCAAAATATCATCAGTATTAATTATAAAATCTTCATATCTTATTTCTAATATGTGTTTTATATAGCTTTTATCCTGATTATATATCTCATGACCGGTTATCCAATGTTTAATAAAACTACTGAGAAAACCTTTATCCCACTTTCTTCTCCATTTCCTTGTTGAAAGTGAAACTGCAACAGGATGTCTAATCATAATAATAAAATACGATTTAGGAAATATAGATTGAAGAAATCTCATTTTTAGAATATTGGGTGGCGATTTCTCAAGTAACAAACTTTTATTAAGATCCCAATATTTACTCCATTCACAGAATAATTTATGCCTATTCTCACTATTAACAATAATTGAATTTTCTGTTAAATGTGACTTTCTATTGAACGCAAACCTTCCAGGTCCTCCATAAAATCTCGCAGGCAGATAAACCGTCTGCAGAAATTGCCCTTCATCTTTGATAACCACCGTATTTTTAAAACTGCTAATTTCTGGATGTTCACTCAGGCACTCATGCATGATTGTCGTTCCACTTCTATGTAAACCTCCAATAAAAATGAACTTATAATTTTTTATTACATCCATAATATTTTATTATCATAAGTAGGTTACCTATGATTCACACTTCGACTCTGGCTCTAGTAGTCATTCCAAAAAATAAAATCTTCACATTTATACCATCTAAATAGCTTATCTTACTTTATAAATTAGAAATTTTTTTTACCCCTTAGTAAATAATCTGGCTTTCAATTTATTATATATACTCTTTTCTTCATCTGTAATAGATAGAAAAGTAAATAAAAAAATAAACCCAATTGATAGCAATGCTAAAATTACATCGATATTAAAATATGAACCAAAAAAATAAACTGCTATTACCACTGCTATAGAAATAGATAATAAAAATAAATGGTTTTTATCAAAAGGATAAAAGTTGTATATAATTCTTATTTCAATAATTTGCATTAGATTTCTGATTACCCCGGAAATTAACGTTGCATAAGCAGCACCAAAAACTCCGTAAATTGGAATTAAAAAATAATTAAGTAAAATATTTAATAATATAAACACTATAGTATTTATTAATTCTACTCTTTGCTTATTAGTCATTTGTAGTAATGCACCGCTCGGACCAACCCATGTCACAAAAAAAGAATATATACCAATTATTAATAATATTTTATAAGAAGTTAACACCGAATAGTCTTCACCGAATAAAGAAATAATCTTTTTGCCAAACCCGGCAAAAATCATTAAAATTATACTATTTGTTATACTAACCCACCTATTTATAAAACAATAAGACTTTTTTATATCATCAAGATTGCCACTCCTATAAGAATCGGAAGCAATTGGCATAAAGATTCTTAAAAATGAGCCATGTAAAAAATGTAACAGTTCAGATAGTTTTGATACAAGTGCATATATACCTACAGCAAATGCTGTTGAAAAAATACCAATCATTAACCTATCAGTTTGATGGGAAATAACATAGCTTAAGCCTACAAACAATATAGGTAGCGAATAATTAAAAATTTTTCTATAGGAATTTTTTGAATAATTAAATTTCGGTTTTAAACTAAGCTTTTTTAAAAAAATAATTGCCACTACTAAAGACGAAAAATATCCAATATTTATTGCCCAAATAACAACTATTATTTCACTAAAAATTAAAAATAAAGATACAAATAATATCAATCTAACTGCATAATTAACTACATCTATAATAACTATTGAATTAATTTTCTCCTTAGCTATTAAAACCGCTCTTGACAACTCTAATGGTGTAGAAAATAGTAAAGCAATAGATAAATACCTTAATAAATATACTAATTCAGGTTCATTAAAAATTCTTTTTGAAATAAATGAAGCTGAAAAAAATAATATAATAAATGTTATAAAAGTTGAAACAGAACCAATAAGTAGAATAGTCCCATAATTTCTACCGGAACCTTCCTCATCTCTGCCAGAGAGGAACCTCTGAATTGTATTATGCAAACCAAATCTAGAAAAAATCTCAACAATAGTAAAAACTGAAATTAAAATTGCTAATAACCCGAATTTTGTTGGTCCTAAAAATCTCGCAGCAATAAAAACAAAAACAAAATTTATTAAAGTGATTATTATTCTATTTAAAAATAGACCCAAGCCACCTTTTAGTGTTCTTCTAATAATTATGTCCATATAAATTCAATAAAAAATCCCAATTACGCAACTACTAAATCTATTGAGTTATTAATAAATTTGTATATTTTATGCTCAGGAACAAAAACACCAACTACTTCTTCTTTGCCCCCACAGTTATACCCCTGCTGGTGTGCAAAATCTATTATTGGTAATAAATTAACATTCATACTTTTCCTTCTGAAATAAATATTATTAACTTTTCCATTATTATTTATGACAATAATTAAATATTCAGAAAACTTCTTTGATAATTCTCTTGTAACAGTTGATATTATATTATAGTCACTCTTAAATTTTTTAATTATTATTTTCCTGTTATTATCTATTTCTATATCACTATTAATTATTCTATTTATCTCCTTTTCAATTTTATTATTATTATCAATAAATTTTTTATAACTTAATAAAGACCCGATATCTTTATCTTTATCTGTCAGAAAATTTATAGTCCAGTATATACCATCTTCATTACTGGCAATATAATTAGAATCAATATTTTTAACTATCTTAGTACAATCAAAAAAAGTTAAATTATATTTTTTAATTACTTTTTTTACAATTTCATTATCTTTTACCTTATCCTCCTGGTCACCTATAGAACCCAGTACTGATAATATTTCCTGCGGTTCTCCAAAGAATTCATTAATTATCCAGCCTGCAGAAGGAAAATCCAGGCTACTAAAGTTACCTTCTGTGAAAGGATTAATATGATTAACCTCATTTATTTTTTTGTGTTTATGATGGTCAAATAAGTAAATATCCTTAACAATTTTTTTTAATTCTAAAATATCTCTCTTGGGCAATGCATAATCTACAATAAAAAGAAGTTCTGGCTTTTTATCTTTAATATCTTTGTAATTTTGCGCATCCAAAAAATAATGCCCAATTTCCGTTAAGTAAAATTCTATTTTTATATTTTTATTTATTTCCTTCAAACGCCTATGTAACAATGCTACAGAACAAAGCCCGTCACAATCCCAGTGATGAATGATTAATACTTTATTTCTATCACCTACTTTAGCTTCTAAGTTTTTATAATTTGATTTCATAATAAAAAGACTCTAATAGATGATTGGAAAATATATAGATAGTTAATCATCTCTGGGCAGTTCCCCTGAAGTAAACCATATAATCCCTGAACCAACTGTATTGTTTGTTAATTCATCAATAATTATAAAAGAACCTGTTGCATGATTTCTGGTATAAGGGTCAAACATAATAGGTTTTTGCGTCTTAATATATGTTCTACCTATTTCATTTAGCTCGAGACTTTTAGCATCTTCACGGTGAAGCGTATTTATATCAATCTTATATTTTAGCTCTTTAATTATACCCATAACTGTATTAGTAGTATGTTTTATTAAATACTTTTTATCAATTATCATTGGTTCTTCTACCATCCAGAAAATTTCTGCTTCAAACTCGTTTCTTATCTCTGGAATATTTCTCGTTCTAACCAGCATATCTCCTTTAGAGATATCGATTTCATCTTCTAATGTTAAAACGATAGATTGTGGAGTAAAAGCATAATCTAGGTTTCCATCACAAGTTACTATTGATTTTACTCTGCTCTCCTTTCCGGAAGGAAGAACAGCGATATCCTCTCCAATTCCTATTACACCTGACTCTATCCTTCCAGCATAACCTCTAAAATCCAGGTTTGGGCGTATTATATACTGAACTGGAAAGCGAAAATCAATGAGATTTCTATCTGAAATAATATTAATGTTTTCTATAAAACTAAGAAATGTTCTACCTTCATGCCAATTCAAGTTATTGCCCCTTTCAACAACCATATCTCCTTTTAAAGCTGATATAGGCATTAGCTGGATATCATGAATTTGCAGCTTACTTGCAAATTGCAAATAATCTTCTTTTATTTCATTGAAGATAGTTTCTGAATAATCTACCAGGTCCATTTTATTTACAACCACTAAAATATGGGGTATGTCAAGCAAAGTAGCCAGAAAAGTGTGCCTTTTAGTTTGCTCCAGAACTCCCTTCCTTGCATCTATTAGTATTACTGCCAGATCTGCAGTGGATGCACCGGTTACCATGTTACGGGTATACTGGACATGACCTGGAGTATCAGCAATAATAAATTTTCTTTTTGGTGTAGAAAAGTATCTGTATGCAACATCTATGGTTATACCCTGTTCGCGTTCCGCTTTTAATCCATCAACTATTAAGGCTAACTCTGGCTCACTTAGTCCTTTCCTTTTAGCTATATTTTTTATACTATCTAACTGGTCATCATAAACCCCCCTCGCTTCATAAAGGAGCCTTCCAATAAGAGTAGATTTGCCATCATCAATGCTTCCTGCAGTCACAAATCTAAGTAAATCCTTTTCTTTATCTAACTCATCCATTAAAAATATCCTTCTACTTTTTTTTGCTCCATTGAATTATCGCTATCGTGGTCTATTGCCCTATTTTCCCGCTCTGATTTCTTAACCCAGAATACTTCCCTTACTATATCATCGATTGTAGTGGCATTCGATTCAATTGCACCGGTGCATGGGGAACAACCCAGTGTCCTGAATCTAATCATAGCTTCTTCAACTACTTCTCCATCTTTAGGAGTGTTAAATTCATCAGCCAGTAATATTAATCCATTTCTTCTAATAATTCTCCTCATTTTTGAATAATATAAAGGTACAATTTCCAATTTCTCTATTTTAATATATTGCCATATGTCAAGTTCAGTCCAATTTGAAAGTGGAAACACTCTAACTGATTCCCCCTTATTTATTTTCGTGTTATATAAACTCCAGAGCTCCGGTTTTTGATTCTTTGGATCCCAGGAGCCAAATTCGTCTCTAAAAGAAAAGACTCTTTCCTTTGCCCTTGATTTCTCCTCTTCTCTTCTTGCGCCTCCTATAGCTGCATCAAATCCATACTTCGAGATTCCATCAAGCAGCGCCTGAGTTTTTAGAAACCTGCAACATTTTTCCATCCCATATTTTTCCGGATGCATCCCTTTTTTAATATAGGTCTCATTTCTATAAACAATAAGTCTTAATCCCAGCTTTTTAGCCACATAATCCCTAAACTTAGTCATCTCAGTAAACTTATAGCTGGTATCAATATGCATAACAGGAAATGGTATTTTACCGGGATAAAAAGCTTTTTGTGCCAGCCTTATAAGAGTACTGGAGTCCTTTCCAATGGAATACAAAAGAACAGGATTTTGGAACTCGGATGCAACTTCCCTTATTATATGAATACTTTCAGACTCAAGCATATCAAGGTGAGTGAGCTTATAGCTTTCCATTTGTAGCACTCCTTAATGATATAAATCCAGATTTCTCCAGATATTTTAAAATTAATTTAACTGACTCTTTAACATCCATCTTACTGCTGTCTACTATAATATCAGGGTTTTTAGGTCTCTCGTATGGGGATGATACACCCGTAAAATCTTTTATTTCTCCCACAGAGGCTTTCTTATATAAACCTTTTGTATCCCTTTTGGCACAAACCTCTAATGGGCAATCAACAAAAACTTCTATCATATTCTTATCCCCTAAAAGCTTTCTTACAAACTTCCTGTCTTTTTCAAATGGACTTATAAACGCTACTATTACAATAATACCGGCATCAACAAATAAATTCGCAACATGTCCTATTCTTCTTATATTCTCTGCTCTATCTTTTGCTGAAAAGCCTAAGTCACTATTTAGTTCATGTCTTATATTATCCCCATCTAAGATATAAGTCAGGTATCCTAATTTATGTAAATTATACTCCAGTAAATTAGCAATAGTTGATTTTCCTGAACCCGATAATCCAGTAAACCAGATAAGAAAAGACTTATATCTTAGCAACTCAGCACGATCAAGCTTGGTGATTTTATGGCTATGCCAGTTTACTTTATTTATACCCTTTTTCATTTATCGATTAAATTAATTATTAAAATTATAGTTAAATTTATTTTTCAATAGTCTCAATATACCATTCCATAGCTCTTTTAAGGCCTGCATCAAAACTTGTTTCAGCCTTAAATCCAAATTCCTTTTCTGCTCTTGAAGTATCAAGATATCTTCTTGGTTGTCCATCAGGTTTAGAAGTATCCCATTTTATCTTTCCTTCAAACCCGATTAAATTTTTTATTTTATAAGCCAGATCTTTAATAGTTATCTCAAAACCTGCCCCTATGTTCACCGGTTCTGGCTTATTATAGTTTTCTGTAGCCAATTCTATTGCTCTGGCACAATCTTCCACATATAAAAATTCCCTGGATGCTTTTCCAGTTCCCCACACTATGACTTCATCATAATTATTTTTTTTAGCTTCATAGAATTTTTTAATAAGAGCAGGTATAACATGTGATGATTTTGGGTCAAAATTATCACCGGGGCCATATAAATTTACCGGTAATAAATATATAGAATTAAAGTTATATTGTTTTCTATAAGCCTGAGATTGAACCAGCAACATCTTTTTGGCCAGGCCATATGGAGCATTTGTTTCTTCCGGATATCCATCCCAGAGGTTTTCCTCCTTAAATGGAACGGGCGTAAATTTAGGATAAGCGCAAATAGTACCAATAGCCACCAACTTTTCAATATTATGTAATCTTGCCTGCTCCATCAGTTGAGCTCCCATTATTAAATTATCATAAAAAAAAGTCGCGGGGTTTTCTCTATTTGCACCAATTCCTCCCACTACAGCTGCTAAGTGTATGACAATATCAGCCCGGGCTACCTCAAACATTTTTTTAACTGCATTTAAATTTCTAAGATCATAATCACGTCTTCTCGGGATAAAAATATCCTTACAATTTCTTCTTTCCAGCTCTTTTACTAAAAAACTACCCAAAAATCCTGCGCCGCCTGTAACAATTATTCTTTTTCCTCTTAGTGTTCCACTCATAATTAAATAAAAATTTTTATAATTGTAGAAATGCCAAGAATTATTGTTGCTATACCAATAATTAATTTTAGCTTCCCGGAATGGAATTTTTTAACAGTTATAGCCGCAAAAGGCGCAGCTATTATTGAGCCAATACTGGTAGCAATAACTAACTTCCAATATATATTACCCTCTAAAAATAAATAACCTATAAAGGCAACGAAGCATATTATCGATTCAACAAGTGTAGTATTCCCAACTGAGCTTTTTGATTCTCTTCCACTTATTATCTGACCTCCTGTTACCAGTGGCCCATATCCACCACCACTTATTCCTTTGTTAAATGCACTGATAATTCCAACAGCGCCAAGTTTTTCCCATGAGAATTTAATATTCTTTTTTCTTTTAATTATTATCCAGATACCCACACATAAAACCATTACTCCTATATAAATATTTAATACCAATTCAGGTATATTTACAGCAACAAAAACTCCTATTATTGCACCTGCAATACCACAAACCCCAAGAATAAATATTACTTTTGAATCAGTAGATTTAGGTAAATAACCAAACCCATTAAGTCTTCTTTTTACCGCACTCCTGTCATTTCTAAAGTCTAGCTTTATATTTCCCACCCTGCTATGAGTAATCCCTCCAGCTATTCCGCCAATTAATTGACCTAATAATACTGCCGGAACCACATGTAAAGGTAAAAACCCCATAATAAGGAGAACAGGGGTTAGGGTGGTACCAAATCCCATCCCGATTGAAGCATCAATATACTCAAAAATAAGTGAGGCTATAGCTACAATTATAAATATTGTTATATTTGCTTCCATTTTAAAAAGATAATGAATTCACCTTATTTAGAAATAAGATCAAGATAACTTTAATTATCTTTAATTTACCTGCTATAAAAAAATTAGTCTTTATCTGTACTTAATTTTATCTTCCCTTAAACCCTGCAGAAAATTTACCACAAATACAGCTATGGCTCCCATTATTATGCTCAAAACAAGAACTATTACTATATTTCTTATCCTATTAATCTCAACACTATAGGATGGTGTATCTGACAATAAACTAATCCTAT
>Ga0307434_1000158_pt1 | contig 61540 bp, 92 predicted proteins | sample SalMarWE160220MG_FD_202156 | JGI IMG/M metagenome (GOLD analysis project Ga0307434, IMG submission 202156) | Salt marsh sediment microbial communities from the Plum Island Ecosystem LTER, Massachusetts, United States - WE1603-220 | ecosystem: Environmental > Aquatic > Marine > Intertidal zone >... | reverse complement strand
TATATAGTACCCTATATAGCATGGGTGTATATAGTACCCTATATAGCATGGGTGTATATAGTACCCTATATAGCATGGGTGTATATAGTACCCTATATAGCATGGGTGTATATAGTACCCTATATAGCATGGGTGTATATAGTACCCTATATAGTACCCTATATAGCATGGGTGTATATAGTACCCTATTAAACAAAATAAAACAAAAAGGAGATTAAAAAAATGATTAAAATAATAAGTATTATATTAGTAATATTAGTAATATTAGTGGTATGTGGTGTAATGGTTTATTTGGAACAAGACGGTATAATAAAATTTGAAATAATGGAAGTAGATGGCTATAGTGCCGACGGTAAATGGTGTATGGATAATGATGGCAATAAGACCTTTTGTACACCAAATGACAAGAATTATAAAAAGGGCGATCTAATATTTGTTCTTTATAATATAGATGATTTATTTCACTTTAATATATTAAGCTGGTAAATATAAAAGGAAGCTAAGAACGTTCTTAGCTTCCTTTAGTTTACGGCGGTATTTTTAGTTTATGTCAGTTGCCGATTAAAAAATACCAGCTTACAAAGGAAGCTAAGAACGTTCTTAGCTTCCTTTAGTTTACGGCGGTATAAAAAAAAAATAATTCAGGCAAAAAAAAATAATTCAGGCAAAAAAAATAATTCAGGCAAAAAAAATAATTCAGGCAAAACTAGGCAAGAAAAAAAATAAATTATTTTTTTTTTATTTTTATATTTATTGTTTTAATTATAACTAAATTATAAATAAATTATCAAATATCGTTAAAAGTAAACTTAGAGTTATATTTTTAAATTTTAATTAATTATTATCAATTAAAAGAAAAGTACCATCATTTTCAAAACTATGTAAAATTTAGGTATGCATAAAAATTAAAAAAAATGCATAAAGTGCCCATTATGCCTAGTCAGGCAAAATTCAGGCACTCGAAAACCCTTCTTATATCTACTCTATATATACTTTAGGCTATTTAGGCATAGTGTGGGAATATAAAAAATTATGAAAAAGGGAATATATAAATAAGTATACATATGTATATATATTATAAAAATATAAAAACTATATATATTATAAGTATTTTTCCTATGCCTAAAACGCCATGCCGCCTATTCTCAACTGGGAGAAGGGTTCTAGAGTGCCTGATCGAATGCCTGCGTATGCCTAAACTGTATATTGTGGATAGTTGTTTTTAATTGTAAGTCAGTTGTGAACAAAAGTTACCTTTTATCTAACTATTTTCAAATCTAAAGTTATCAATTATGTACACAATTTACCTTTTCATAACTTAAATAAACACAGAAGAGATAATTATAAACCTCTTTTGACCTAGTATATCCTAGTAAGATTAGTTATCATAAATGATTAAAATTAGAAACATTATTAATTAAAATGTCATTTAGATACTTGGTTACATAATATTACAGAGTTTTTACAAAAAGCAACGATATGTTAACAATAAATTGTATCGGTACACTTAGAAATCTAAATAAAGACTGGGAATAGTGGAAATAAAGCTTTAAATAGTACTAAAGCAAACTATGTATCTATAGTAATACTTTAGTTCTCAATAACAACACAAGTTACTAAGAAACCTATTGAAAACCATAGTAATACTTTAGTTCTCAATAACAACACAAGTTACTAAGAAACCTATTGAAAACCATAGTATAACGCCAGTTACTAAGAATTCTATTGAAAACCATAGTATAACGCCAGTTACTAAGAAACTTACATATAATCAATAAAAATTACAAAGGTATAACGCCAGCTATCAGATGTTACACAGAGGTAAAATATATCACTCATTTCTAGCTATTTTATTTAAAGTTATCTTATCATTATTCAAAATTGAAAAATAGAATTGCTATAAATTAATGATATAAATATAATACCATTAAAACTACTGATATCACAGGGTTTCAATGGCTTTATATTCACATCTTGAAACCCTTGATATCACAGGGTTTCAAAAAGAACACCAAATATTTTTAAAAATCGTTCTATTTTTTTAATCGGTTTTGATCTTTTCTTTTTTTTAATCGTTAAAGCCTTTTGTTTTAACTGGTAACACATAGTAACTAATTAACATATATTACAATAAGATTACATATGTTAATATGTGTTGACATGTGTTAATACTAATGATAATATGTATACATAGTAAACAATACATTAACATTTAAAAAAAGGAGGCGAAAATATTATGCTAAAAAGAATAATAGAAAACAGGAAAAAACAAGGTGAAAAGTTTTTTCCAGTTGTAGACAATAGTAAGAAAGAGAACGAAAATAAAAAATAGAAAAAAGTATTGACATAGATGTTAATACATGATAACATATTAACATAAGTTAACACAAAACAAATTAAACAAAAAGGAGATTAAAAGATATGAATAATAAAATGATAATAATAAGAATGAAGGATAAGTATAATTTAAGTAAAACATGGGTGGTTAAGGTTTATAAATGTGGTAAGGTTTATTTAAATCAAGAGATACACGGAATAACAGTGTATAAGAGAGATTGGAGAACAACAAAAAAATATTTAAGAGATTTTATAAACATAGACATTTATAAGAACTCAAAAACACCTAGTAAGGTTATAGATTGCGTAATAGATGAAAATAAAGGTATAAGCAATATACTAGTGGAAACTAGAGGATAAAAACGGTATAAATACTATGGGTAACTAAGTTACCCATAGCAACTAAATTAAAACAAAAAGGAGACTAAAAGATTATGTTAAAAAAAATAAGAAATTTTTTTAATCGTAAAGCAGAGATTGAAAAGAGATACAATGTAAAAAATGAGGACTTATTTAAATATAATTTACCAGTGTATACTAGGTAACAAAAGTGTAACATAAAACACATTGATATAAATGTTAATACATGATAAGATATTATCATAAGTTAACACAAACTAAATTAAACTAAATTAAACAAAAAGGAGACTAAAAACATGAAAAAGTATGAGGTAGTATTAAAAGAAAAAGGTGTTTTAAATTTAGAATTCTTTTCTAATTGTAAGGACTTGAGCGAATTAAAAAATGCATTTAAAAGATTTTCCAAGTTATTACATCCAGATGTCAATCATGGTTTATCAGATATCTATTTTAAGGAAATGTCAAATGATTATGATAGTTATTATAAGATACTTAAAGTATCTCATATGGAAGAGAACGCTAAAAAGTATAATAGTTCTTTTGATAAAGACAATATCAAGGAAGATGATTTAAAAGACGATAAATTCAAACAGGCAATAATAGATTTATTAAAGAAAGAGAATATAAAAATAGTAATGCGAGGTGTCTACATGTGGATATCTGGCGATACTTACCAGATAAGAGAACAATTAAAACAATTAGGTTTCTTTTATTCCAGTGGTAAAAAAGAATGGTTTTTACCAGATAGTAAGAATTTTAAAAAAGACGGTAGAAGAGGAAGAAGTAAAAAAGAGATAGTTAATAAATATGGTGAAAAGACAATATATGACAGCACTAAGAGCAAAAAGAAAACTAGGAAACCAAAAAAGAATTTTATTAAAATATCAGCCTAACAATTATAAATATTATTGTTTTAATTGAAAGGAGGTGAAATCCTATGGCAGAAAAAATAAATAGTTGCCCAAAATGCAATAGTAAAAATGTTAAAGGCACAATTAAAGACGGTAAGATATATTATACATGTCGTAATTGTGGTAATACATGGATAGTTGAATTAAGTAAATAACCTTTATTTTAATTGTTAAGGTGGCATAATAGCCACCTAGCAATTAAACAAATAATATCTAATGAGTAAAAAAATTAATAACCTTGTATAAATTATAACATAAAAAATTTTATTAAAAAATCAGAAAAAAATTTCAAAAACTTATTGACATACATGTTAACAGATGATAATATATATACATAAGATAAATTAAATTAAATAATAAAAAAAAGGAGATTAAAAGATTATGAATAAATTTGCTAAATTATTAAAAGAGGTAAAAAATTATGGTGGTTATTTGTTTAATACAGAGGATATTATCCAAGAAAAAACATTTGTTACTAATAGAAACTACAAGGCAAATAGTAACGAATGTACATATAAGATAGCACAAGATAAAGACGATTTAATAAGTATAAGATTAGATACAAACAAGGTAAAATTTGCGGTAACAAGTTTCATAGGTAACAAATTAGTAAAAACATTTATATTATTGCCAAAAATGTATAAAAAGCATTTATACAGAGAACAAATAATAACATATCTTCTAGAAAGAAATGAAAGATTTATAAATAATAATAAATATTCTTCATATTTAGCTAAGTATGAAGAGATAAAAAAAGAGGTAGAAAAAATTGAGAATACATATGTTTACGATAAATTAGTTGTCAATCCATTACCATTTGATGCATTTGTGAAATATTGCATCAATGGAATACAATCGCCCTATGTTTTTCTATATGGTGAAGATGAAACTAATTTTGATTTATTAGGACACTTAGAAATTAATAATAATATTAGTATCATAGATCAATGGTACGAAATACTTTGTCGATTATAATATAAGGAGGTTTTATTAATTGGATAACAAGAAATCAATAACAGGTATAAGTAATACAGGTAAAAAAGCATATTCAGTTTACAAAAGTAAAAAAGAGTATGAGGAAATAAGAAAACTATGGTTAAGCATGGGATATACAAATATTTCAGAGTATGAAAAATAAATAAAAAAAAAATAAGTCTATGGTTAACTTATGTTAACCATAGCAACTAAAAGGAGATTAAAAGTTATGAATATTAAATTATCAAATAGAATAAGAGTAGAATTAAGCAATAAGGTATCACATGACGGAAAATTAGAGATAGAAGCAATTAACATTGATAACATTAAGTATGCTATTGGGTATACTGCTAATAAAATGCAAGACTTTAGAAGGTATATAGAACAAAGAATATCAATTCAATTAGATAATGAATTATCAAATTATTTCGAATCTAACAAAAACACTAATATCAAAACTGAAAACAATTATAACAATAGATTCTATTCTATACCTAAAACTCCAAGTAAGGCAATAGAGGACGTTAATATTAATATAAGCTATGAGAAAATACTAGAAGGTATAATTATTGTATACGATTGGAATAAAAGCAATTATGATACTAAAAGTCATATTGAGTATGATTTAATAAATGGTGGTTTTAATCGTCCACTTATATATACATTGATTCCAAATAACGATCTTAGAAACATGTTAATCATGTATCAGTATGATATAGGTACAGTACCAGAGGATTACAAGGAATTAATACAGATTTTAAAATGGTTTCAAAATAAAAAATCAGTATGGATAATTAAAACAGATGGAACAAAGTCAAAATTAGAAGACTTGTATACAATGGCATTATCTAGGTATGATTTGACAAAGGTAGACGGATTCAAATATAAAAGGGAAATGTTTTATATTAGTGGAGAACCATTACAAAACTTACTTAATACTTATTAATGTCGAATTAAGTTAGTGAATTATGATTAACTTAATCATAATTCACTAATAATTCTAACTAGTATAAAGGATTTTTTTCAAATAAACAACAACTAAATTATACCAAATAAAAAAGGAGATTAATATATTATGATGTATTTATTAGAAATCAAGAACAAACAAGGGTTAACATTAAATAGAGGTATAACTATAGACCATAACGAATATTTAGAACAATTTAATAAACTCCATACCAGCATTAATAATTATAATGATATTGTAGATATTGAGTTAATCCAGATAAATGTTAGTTATGATAGTTTATATGATAACAGATTTTTAAATAGGTTTGATATAGAAGAACTAAAACAAATTAAGTTTATACCAGTTACCAGACATTTATATAAAATTCTTAAATATAACTATTAGTTTTTTAATTGCTTACTATGGTTAACTAAATAAACCTAGTTAACCATGAATAAACAATTAAAAATCAAAATCATAGAAGTAACAATATTATTTTTAATTGTACCACATGTAATTTATCTGTAATATAAAATCTATTGACATCAATGTTAATAGGTGATAATATATATACATAAGATAAATTAAATAAACTAAACAAAAAGGAGATTAAAAAATTATGAATATTATTAAATTATCAAAATATGTAAGGTATGAATTGCGTTGTAATAATACGGTATGTATTTATAAGAATGGTAGGTCTTGGGGATATGAGTTATTTAGTCAGCTTGACAAAAGATCGGTAGAAGTGACAGAAAAATATACAAATATAAATAAAATAAGTCCTTTAAATTTTATAATTGATAACAATAATAAAAAGTTTTGGAATTATTCGTCAATTGAATCAATGAAAAAAAGTATTCAAGCTATGGAAAACGCCGTAAAATCTACTAAAGACCTAGACAATACAGGTATCAGTAATCAATTAAAATCAAACTTAAGACTAGTTAATCATTATATTGATAGTACATTAAACAAGAATGATACTATCAAGAATGGACTTATTAAACATAGATATGTAAGTGATTGTTGCGGATTCTATGAGATACCTAAAGAATTATGTAAATATGTTAAACAAAGTAAAAACCATCCAATGGAAAAAGTTGATTTTTCAGAGTTCATATTAAAAAATTCTAATGGTATCATAGCAACATATGACAAAAATGAATTAACCTTTGTTGATGATGGTACTAGGTTAGACTCTAAAGGTACTAAGTATATTGAATATGATGGCGAAAAAATCAATTATAAAACTTTATATGTAAATATGTTAAAGCTGTATGATAACTTTAATTATACTATCCAATTAATAGATATTAAGGGTAATATGGGATTAAGTATTTTAATTGATAATAACCCAGTATGTTTATTACTGCCAATAGTTTCATATGGTAGGGATGGAAAGGTTAAGAAAGAAGAAAAAAAAGCTACTGAAAAGGAGACTAAAAAAACTATGGATAATAGGGTTAAAGAAGAGATAAATTTAAATATTTCAAATTCTTTAGATGTTAAAGAAAGTATAACATTAAGGCTATCAAGATTATTAAGAGACAATAATATACATGGTAAAACTTTCTATATACCATTAGAAACTGAGACAGATTACTATAATAGATTCAATATAGTAAATAATGAATTAAGACATAATGATATAAATGTTTTAATTGATAGCTCAAGATTAACATATAGAGACTATTGTAATATTGAGGATATATTAAATTTATTTATAAAAATCAATAAATTAGAGGAATCAATTAAAAAGGTTAAAGATGAAATTATTAATATATTAATGATAAGTAATAATATAGATAAAGAAGATAAAACAGAAACATTTAAATTTAGAGTATATCTAAGAAAACAAAAAGAAAGTCAATTTCTTTTTAAATATTTTAATACTATTATGTTCACTAATAAAGAAGAAGTAAAACAAATATATAATAACTTACAATTATACCATGATTACTTAGAATATAAACTATCTAAACTAAGTTAATAAGAGGGTTTATATAAACCCTCTTTTGAATCTACAATGTTTAAATGTACATTGGTAAACATTAATTTAAAACTAAACATCATAACCAATGCAATTATATCAAAAAAATTATTAAGTTTCAATAATACAATTGACACAGATGTACACGTATGATAATATAATCATATAGTAAATAATTAAATTAACGATATAAAAATTCTTACCGATCGGAGGGGAAAAAGGTTGAATGGGTTAAAATTAGAAGATTACAAAAGAATACATGATAACAATAGATTGTATGATTTAAGCTATATTGTTGATAAAGAAATAACAGATATAAAAGATAAGACCTTAATATTAAATCATTGTATCAAGGTAAAATTTAGCCATAAACCATTGTTACAAAAGTATAACAGTAAAATTCAAAAACTAGAGACTTTTAGATATAGTAACAAGGTTAAAAGGTGGGTAACTGGAATAATAATGGAATCTAGGAAAATTATTATATTAATTGTAGATGAATATAACAATTATGACAAATTAATAATTAAATCTCAGGTTAAGGAAATTAAATTTAAATTCAAATTTTAAAAGTAAGAAACTAAATTAAAACTAAATTAAACTAAAAGGAGACTAAAAAATTATGAGTAATTATTTAATAACTGAAAAGCAAGTCGTATACTTAAGTAACCTAAAGTATATTAGGTATGGAACGTCAAGTAATATCTTAAAACTTAGAAAACTTAGTAAAAAGCAAGCGGGTTTTTATATCTCTAAGTTAACACAAGAAATTAAGACTATAGAGCATAATATATTAATTGGTAAAATTAAAAAAGAAGATTTAAACAAGGCACTAAAAGTAATAGCAAGAAATATAGTTAAAAGAATCCAATTAAACAAAATGAGTTTTCAAAAGGGAAAACAAATAATAAATGCATTAAGAACTATAAACGACTTAGAGACTATTTAATATATTTAAACCACAGATAAACCGAATATATTCGGTTTATTTTTTTGTAAAATCATGATTTGTCAAATTTAGATTTGTTAGTTTTTTTAATTGTTATCCATGTATACATATGTTACAATTGTATAAAACGTAACATATTGAAAGGAGATAACAAGGAATGGCTAAAAGAAAATTATATTCTTTAGATGAAAATGTAATTATAAGTATTAAGGTTTTAGCCTTAAAGGCTGGGAAAACTGAGAGTAACTATGTCAACGATATGTTGACAAATTTAATAAAAGAGTCGAAAAAGGAGGAAAAAAAATGATTGATGATTTTATAAAAATAGCATCTATTAGAATGCCAATTCAACAAGTAATGGCATTACATATAGGGACAACTATAATATTGAAGGGAAAACAGGTAAAATTTACTAAAATGATTATTAAGACACACATGGGTGTATATGTACATGCAATAATACCAGATGAATTATTAAATGATTGCAATATGATTAATAGAGATATCAAATATCAAATAGAAGATATTAGAGAAATGAGAAATCGCGATATCATGTTTATAGATATATACGGTAAAATAACCGCTATCAGAGGAAAACCATTAAATCTTAATTATAAAAAGGTGGTTAAAGATGATAACAAATAAGATAAAAGTAATATTTGCAATATTTGTATTTATAATTATTATATTGTCTATAACTAATCATGTTAATTATTATCGTGATAGTATTAAAAATGAACCGATTAAAAAAAATAAAATGACTGATAATAAAAAGAGTTTTAATAACTTGGCTATATATAAACCTAGTGAAAATATAGAAATCTTACCAGATGTATTTTTAACGGTTTTAGATACTCATGAAAACTTTAAAACCAATATTGACCATAAGCAATTAAAAGAAAATGATAAGATATTAAGGATAAATATTAAGATAACAAATAATAGTAACTATAATACATACATTGGTGAATTTAGATGTATAACCGATAACAAAAAGGTATTAAGTGAACATATAACCCAATATGATAAAGACCATAAGATAAAACCTAATATAGTTAAAGAGATATCATTATACTATGTCTATAATGAGGACCAACAAAAAATAAATGGTGTTACTTTGATTTATGATAACAATAGTTTGGTTAAACCTAACATATTTAATATAGACATAGATTTCAAACCAAATACAATTAGTTAGAAAGGATATAAATAAATGAATAAAAAAGAGCTATCCGAACTATTAGAAGGATTGAAATTAAATATTAAATCTAATTGGAAAACTTTATTAATAATATTAATTGTGGGTTTAATTAATGCATTAATATGGTTAAAATTAACATTGATATTTTTAAAGTCATATTTATAACTTAGTTAGAAAGGATAACAAAATGAATTATTGTAAACGTTGTGGTAATGATATTAATAATGATGGGTGGTGTGATATATGTAAATTGTATGGTTCTAATAGTTTACCAAGATCACTAAAGAAAGCATATAACATTATTATTAATGGTAAATGTAATAATGGTAAAGATACTTTTATTGATTATTGCTCTCAATATGTACTATGTAATAATATAAGTACTATTGATTCATTAAGGTTTTTAGCTAATCAGGTATTTTATTATGAATATGATACACCAAGTATTGATAAGTCTAAAGAGTATAGAAACTTTTTATATTATTTAAAAAGAATGATTAAAAAATATAATCCCAATTATTTCATACATTATGTTAATGGTAGACTTAGGGAAAACACGTTAAACTTCATACATGTAAGAGAGGAAAACGAGTTTAAAGATTACGGGCAATGTGTAAAGGTATTAGTTGTTAATCCTAATTTAAATCAAAATGATATTGATTTATCCGATATAGATCAAAGTAATAAATTTAACGATATAAATTATGACCATATTATTTTAAATGATGGATACTTAAACCAATTAAAAGAAAAGGCAAAAATATTTACGGATATGTTTTCTTAACTGAAAGGAGAATTAAAACAATGGATAACAAGGTAACTAAAAAGAAACAAAAAGAACTTGAATTGCTTCTATTAATGAGGGAACAAAAAAATAACAATACTTTCATTGATGCATTTATCGCATTATATACAAATGAGGAATTATATTCCATAATGCATAAAATTCAATACGAAATTAGACAAAGGAATATTATGGAATTGTAAGATATTGGTAATGTAAAATACTGGTAATGTAAGATATTGACAATGTAAAATACTGGTAAGGTAAATTTCCCTGAGGATTTCCCTGAGGTTTTCCCTGAGGTTTTCCCTGAGGTTTTCCCTAGGAATTCCCTGAGGTTTTCCCTAGGAATTCCCTGAGGTTTTCCCTAGGAATTCCCTGAGGTTTTCCCTAGGAATTCCATGAGGTTTTCCCTAGGAATTCCCTGAGGTTTTCCCTAGGAATTCCCTGAGGTTTTCCCTAGGAATTCCCTGAGGTTTTCCCTAGGAATTCCCTGAGGTTTTCCCTAGGAATTCCCTGAGGTTTTCCCTAGGAATTCCATGAGGTTTTCCCTAGGAATTCCATGAGGTTTTCCCTAGGAATTCCATGAGGTTTTCCTTAGGATTTTTTCTAAGATTTTTCTAAGATTTTTAATAGTAAATTATATTAAAATTTGATATAATTATTAAGAAATAATAGTGATAATAAGACTTTTTAATTATTTTTTTTGTTTATATTGTAATGTTCTTCATTAGATATGTTGTTTTCAATTGTTTTTTGTCTTTAGCTCTTATTAAAAAATACAGGTGATATTTTAGGTATCACCTGTATTTTCATTATCTTCTTTATTTTCATTATCTTCTTTATCTTCATTATCTTCTTTATCTTCCTTGATAAGTTTGACACAATTAGAATCATATACTATTAATAAATATTTTAAAATATCCAATTGGTTTCTCCTATGATCTATGGCTTTTATTATTTTACTATATCCTGTTTCTTCAAATAATCTATGGTAACATGTCTTACAATCGCTTATGCATTGTGGATTGTATAGACACTTAAGACATATTTTGTTTTCTATCAATTTATTTATTAATTCGTCAAATGTCATATTATCACCTACAAACTAGTTAAACTTTGTAACTCATTGAAATTAGATATATAAGTTTCATCTAATGTATGTAAAGGAATAGATATTCCTTTTTGATATTTAACATCTTTAAAACAATTAATATATTCTTTATCAAATTCTTTGAATATATAGCACCTTCTACCGTTTTTATGTGTTACTGTTAATGTATCAAAATTATCAAGATATTCTTGTTGCTCTAAATTATCCGTACTAAGCATATGATAACTATTTTTATCCAGATAAAAACCAATAACATGTTTAGATTTTAATATATCGCTCATTGTGTAATTATTTAGTTCTTTTATCGGATTATTACCAATACATAATACATCTTTGTTATTGTTATTAATATCAAGTTTACCAGTAATCATTATTTCATCACGATTAAGTATTTTACTTAATCTTCTTTTAATTGATCTTTTTTCTTTTATCATTTCTTGATCTTCATCTGGTACTATTTTGTATTTATAATACTTAATACTCTTAGAACTATCACTTAATCTATGTTCCATGATTTTATTATAGGTTAGTTGTGCAAATTTTGTATACTCTGCTATTCTTGCCTTTTCTTTGTCTGCTGTAAAATACATAATTTCACCTTCACAACCTAGTATTAATGGTCTTATAGTTTTCTTAATTGCCATTGCACCATTTTCTTTATCAGTTAAATACCATGCATTATCTTTGAAACTATCTTCATGACCTTGAATATCAACATATTTACGATTAAAATAAATAGGATATATTTCATTACTTTTTTTCTCAATCATTCTAATTGCATTCGGTAAGCCTATAAATTTATCATGTTTATTTATTACATTTTTAATTGATATATTAAATTCGCCTTTAGTTTTCATGTAACCATTAGATATCTTAATATAACTATTTACTGATTTTTGTATAAGTTTTTCAATGGTATCAACACCTAATACAAAATACCCATCTTCATCATCTTTAACAATTTGATCTATATCTAGATTTTCAGTATTTTTAATTATTATTCCATCTGTGTTAACATTTGCTATCTCAGTTTTACCAAGTTTATACATAAGATTTAATAACATTGATTGACCTTTTAAACAAATCAATCGACCTAGTTTCTTACTTGCTATTGGTAATCTAAAGTTACTATTGATAAGACCATAAGCAGTATTTAATATAAGTTTTAAACCTTGTTCCAACTCTGTTAACTCTGTGATCTCTTTCTCTATTTCTTCAAATCTTTTGTAATAATCTTGACATACTGCTATATCTGCCCCATCATTACCACCTTTTTCAATTATAACTAATTGATCTTTTATATCTTGGTCCAATTGTTTGTATTCCTTTTTCAATTCTTTTAACTTGGGTTTGATCTCAAAATTACGCATGTTATATATTTCTTCATACAACTCAACATTTATTATATTACGGAATAACTCTTTATACTGTAGTATAATTGATGGATATTGTGACCTGTAGTCAAGATGGATTAAATCATCTTGAATATAGTTTTCTTTAGAACCATGCAAACCACCAAGACCATATTTAACCATAACATCATTGATATTTAATTCATCAATAGTATTAACAATAGTTTCTATTTGTCCATCTTCATATTTCTTTTTATCATCATTTTCATATAGTTTCTCATAAGTTTCACAATATAACTTCTTTAATTGTGAATCTTTTTCAATATCTTTATTATCTGTTACAAATTGGGCAAAACGATTAAAATCATCATATGGAGTTTTAACATAATCTAGATAATTTATTTCAATATCCTTTTTAGGATTATCAATCTTTAGTATCTCATTAATTAACTGTGTATTATTTTCTGAATATATAGCACGTTCTGATACTTCAAATTCTGGCTTTAGTTTCTTAACTGCTTTAACTGCATAAATTCTTTTTATAATATCATCTTTAGGTTTCTTATCCCAAAAACGTTTAAGGAAATCAACATCATTTAAGGAATACTTTGTAAATTCATCATATAATCCATCTTTCTCTATATCTGCCATATTCATATACTTAGAGAAATCAAATTTTATATTATAGTTCTCATAGTATAACTGTAGTTTCTTTAGTGATATATTCATTCTTGGTTTATTATCTTGTCTTATGGTGTAATAATACATAATTTTTGGAATCTCTAATATATTTAGTCGCTTGAATAACTGAGATTTACCAAATAGCCAGTCATAACGATTAATAAAATCTATTTCATAATCAGATTTATTTTCTTTTAATCGGTCTAGTGACCATTGATATAAATCATCACCATCAAAAGAATCTTGATTCTTGAAGTAAATATCAACCCAAAACTCTTTATTTAATTGAAAGAAATTTACGTCACCATTTATCATAAAATCTGATATATTTCTTAGTTTCCATGCAATATTAGTTATACCCTTTTCAACCATCTTACAAAGACAGTTAATCATAAGTTTGTCATAGTCTATACTGTAACAATACATTGGTCTAGTTGTATTTGACAGTGCTTTATAAAGTGTATGAAAGTTTTTATCTTCCCTACACTCGAATATTTTAGCTTTTTCCATTTCATCGGTTAAATACTGATAACTAAAATATCCAGTGTTTACACCTTCTTTTTTATAATATAGACACTCAGTATCTATAATATTATATTTAATATCTTTAATATCCATTCTTTTAATCTCCTTAGTAAACTTTAGTTTATTTTTACCTACGTGATATAATTGTAGGTATTATTCATTATTTTTTACCTATGTATGAAAAAAGAGATTTAAAATTAAATCTCTTTTTTCTATGAGGTAAAAATTATTATATAGCTGGTGGTTCTTCTTCATCATCATCATAACAAGATTGTACATTAATATTTTCATTAATTAATCCATTGTTTGCATTTTTTCCAAAATCTGTGGATTCTTCTTCCTCTTCTATCTCAAAGTCACAACCACCACCAAAATCTAAATCTGGATTATCTTCTAAGAAACATATTTGATTAAGTTTAATACTTACACCTGAGTTTGCTCCAAACTGATATGGTCTACATGTTATAGACACTCTTCCTACCCATCCATTATGATCTACATCAAACTCACTTGATGTTGGCTTAATTTTTCTTTTACCTTCGACGATAATCGGTTTATACTTAGATTTTGCTTGTATGCTATAGCATCCTCTATAGTATTCTCCATTCTTATCTTTAGCTTCCAATTCGTCTGCTTTTTCATCACCATCAATCAATGGATAAAGTGATTTTTTAGTAATCATACCAGCTTTTTTTCCATTTTCCCATTCTGTATCTATTACATGTTTAATCTTTTTAGCTTCGGCTGAATTTTTTGGTATCAATACTGTAATTACATAACCTAGATCAACTTTTTCATCATTTATTACTTTATACCATACACCTTTGTCATTTTTTTTACATTCTGTTTTTAATAATTCTTCTTTATCAATTTTTATGAATCTGTTATCTTTAGCCACATAATATTGTGGTGTTGCTATTGCTGGAAAAATTAAATCTACCTTTCCACTTATATATTTAGTTCCTTTTGATGTTTTTGTTCCCATTTTTTTAATCTCCTTTAATTGTTTATTTTTTGTGTACCTCGTTGGTACATTTATATATTATCATCTATGTACATAGAAGTCAATAGATTTTAAAAAAATTATTGATTTTTGATAATTTATTTTTTTATATATAGTATATAATAATATAAGGCTTTATATACTGCATTTAACCTAGTATTATAAAGTAAATCCTTTACTGTTTTAATTGGTAAAGGATTTTCATTGTAGTTATATATAGCATTATCTAAACAATTACTTGATATCTTCTTTATATTATAGTAGTTCTCTTTGTCGGTTAAATGGTTATTTAATATACTATCAGATATACATTGATGATACTTGATAATTTTATTAACCTTATCCAATTAAAAAACAACTCCTATCTCTTTTCTAATACTATGCTTTTAACTGCATACATTAGAGAGTTCTCAAGGTTATTCAATGCTAAACTTAGTTCTCTTGAGTCTATACAGTTCTCATATATCTCATTTAGTAGTAACTTGTATGATAGTCTTAAATGCTCTATTCTTCGTAATTGGTCATTTGTAGGCTGTTGGTGACTAAAACTTTTAATAAAATAATCTTTATTCAATTAAAAACAACTCCTTTAAAATTTATATATAGATAATATAATAACAATTGCTATAAATATTATTATATTGAATATTATATCTAAAATAACTAAAAACTTAATCATATCTAGTGATTCTTTAATACTGTAGTTTCCTTTTGTAGATGTTCCTAACATTTTTAAATCTAATATCTGTGTATCTTTGTTTTCCAATTAAAAACACCTTCTTTACTTTATTTTATTTAATAATTTTTGTAAAACTATTGATATAATAAATGCAATTATAAATACTGAAATATATAATTTCAAATCCATATTATCACTCTTTCAATTAGAATAAACTTTACTTGCATTAGGTAACTGTGTTAATTCAATAAACACAGTTAATTCCATAATACCTATTTTTGATATTGTTTTAAATTCAAAGTCTAATATTTTAGCTGTTGCAAATTTTCTTATACAAATATCTAAAATATGATCTGATGATTTTTTAAATAATTCATCCATAATCTTTGAAAATTCACACTCATTATCAAGATTATCTAATTTTCCTCTTAATACTATTTTATCTAACATTGGTCAACCTCCTTGCTGTTATTAACATAGTCTATATATTGTTCTGCTAAATACTTAATATTACTTGGTGTATCATTGATAGCCTCAGACATTCTTTTATCCTCATTCATTAGCTTATAATACTTATATTCATGACATGTGTTTCTTACTATTAAATGATAATAGAATTTAATCTCAGTACTTGTCATTCTATGAATTCTATTGCTAAATTGAGAATTTGCTGAATTGCTCCAATCATAATCTAAATACATCATATTATCACAGATATCTAGGTTTAAACCTTCACTCATAGCTTTAATTGTTGTTATAATTATACTATTACGTGCTTTCTTCCAGTCTTCGATTATTTCATATCTTTCTCTTACTTTAATTGTGCCATTAACAAGAAATACGTTTCTTTTAGGAAACTTTTTTTTAATTGCTTCATATACCAATTCAGACATACCAATGTATACACAACCTATAATAAATTTTTCCTCTTTATCATTTAATATTTCTATTGCTGTATCGGTTAAACAAGATACATTTTCACCGTCAAGTATAGCTGGATTTTGCACTATTTGATTGATTCTAATAAACTTTTCTACATCTGACTCTATTATTTTACCTTTAGGATTCAAATAGTCTTTCTCAGCTTGTTTATATATTGCTAATTGTTTCCCTGTTAAATCAATCTTGATCGTTTTTACAACTTTATCTGGTAAATCTATTACATCCTCCTTTTTCTTTCTAAGCATGTAACGACTAAGAAGTTTATTATATTCTTTTTTATTCCTTAGTCCTTTGATTTCTTTGCTATAAAACCCATCTTCAACATGACAATAATAATTTGCAAACTTCCAGTAAGATGTAAACCTTTGTTTATCCAATATTTTAAATGGTTTCCATATCTCTGTTTCACATTTATTAATTGGTGTACCTGTTAACATTAATTTACCCTTAGATTTAAGCTTTAACATACCCTCAGATACCTGTGAATCTCTGCTTTTTAATCTATGGGATTCGTCCATAATTATTAAATCCCATATTGGTTCTAAGATATCCTTATGTATCTTAATTTCTCTATTAATTACCTTGTTATTCTCTCCTTTAGTTACTTTGTATCTTATTTGTTCATAGTTGATTATAAGTACATTTTTATTATTAGACTTATAATCTTTGAATCCTTCTTCCCTTTGACTTGATGTGCCATTAATAACACTACATGTTAATTTAGACCACTTGTTTATTTCATCTTCCCAGTTATACTTAAGATAACTAGGACAAACTACTAATACCTTTTTGGCTTTAATTGCTTTTATACAATTAATAGCTACAAGTGTTTTTCCTAATCCAGCATCAAAGGCTATCATACACCTATTAGTAGCTAAGAAGAATCTAACTGCTTGTAACTGGTAATCTTTTAATTCTTTATTTAACCCTTTTATATTATTTAAACTAGATATGTCTTTAATATCGTTTTTAAGTACCTTATTGGCTAAAATTTGGCGTTCTCTTTCTTCATAGTACCACTTTTTAACCTCGTCGCTAGAAGTCAATCTTGTACCTAATATAGTGCTTATTTTGTTTACACAAAAATAATCTATTGGAAAACTCCATCCACCTTTGATTCTAGTCGCTCCCTGTACACTATTTAATTGCTCTGGATAATTAGTCCCTTCTAAGATTAATTTGTTTCCCTTTTTAATTAACATTGTTTATAAGTCTCCTTTTTGTTTTAATTTAGTTTAATTAATGTATATATTGTATCATGTGTTAACATACATATCAATTATTTATTATTCTTTATTTCTTTTAATGTTAAATAAATACATTCATTATCTTTTTTAGGTTTTATTACTTTTCTTGTTATATTGTATATTTTACCTTCATGTTTTATTCTAACTTCCACATAATCATCATAGCTTAAAATATCAGTAGTTAACTCTTCTATATTCATTAAATCACCTCGTATTTATATTTTTTTTAGTCTTAATTCCTTCTACCATGAATTGAGCGTATTTTTCTTTTTCTTCTGTGGTGACTAATGTTTTATGGTAGAGTTTTTTGTCTATATATTGGTTTACAGTTTCGACCATATTCATGTAGACTTTTATATCTACATCCATTTGATAATTTAGATACTCTTCGACCTCTGGTCGAAATTTATCTTGTAGTACTATTTCTCTATCAAACTTAGCAATTAAAGAATCAAATTCATTTTCTAAAAATACATAATATCTATCAGAATCCATATATTTTACAGGGTCTTTCCTTCTTATTTCAAAACAATTATGAATTGTGTTTTCTAATTGTTTCAATTTTTCACTTGCTATCTCTGCTTTATTACTTAATTCTAGAAATCTTTTAATTGGTACATTTTTTACAATATTCATTTAAAAATCACTCCTTATAAATCTATCTTCCATAATATTTTTTTAATAAGCTTACCTATTTTACTTGTGTTATCTTCTATTTTTCTTATTGGCTTTTGATCTTCTTTAGATTCTTTTTTCATTTAAAAAAAATCACTCCTTATTATTTTTGTTTACTAAATCACCTATAGTTATTTCTTTTTCACTTAGGTGATTTGGTCTTACTTTTATATTAAAATTAGGTCTATTTTCAGGGTATTTTTTAATTAAGTAATCCCTAGATACTTTACTATTATTGATTAAGATAGCATTTAATTCTTTGATTAATAAATCTAATCTATTAGACATTATTTTTGCTTTGTCTTTAGCTGTTGCTAAAGTTGTTATATAATCTTTTTTAGTATCTCTTATATCAGATAGAAGTGTATTATAGCTATTACTTGCATCTGTTTTTAAGTATTCTAATGTATTACTAAATGTAAGTATATCTTTTTTAAGCTTTTTAAAATTGTTTATCTTTAGTATATAGATGCATAAAACAGTACAAGTAATAGCTATTATCACACAAAATCCAACTAAAATTAATATCATTAAATCCTTATCCACATTATCAACACCTTTGTTAATTATTTTAATTCCATTCTAATATATCTTAACACATGTGCATAAGCATCAATAATATGCTTAATATTGCACCCATATGTTTTTAATGTCTGTTTAGATTGATTTAAATAACCCTTTCTAACACTTGGCATCTGTGTCTTAATCTTGATGCCATTTGCTATACAATAGCCTTCTATGAATCCTACAAGCTTATTAGCATATAATTGATCTTTAGTTCTAATATTTGCCCTGTAGTCCTCACATACTATATGATAGTTTCCTTTAGCTTGCTTTAGCTCATTAAATATCTCTTTGTAACCATCTAATGTTTTGTACTCCATGATCTCATTTGTTTCAATCTTTACTACCACAAAACCCGTTGAACCACCTAGCTCAAGGGTCTAAACCCATAATATAGTGGTTTAGACACATTTTAATCACTTCCTTTCAAAATATAACTTATTTTGTATTTCCATTATTACAACGACTAAATCAATAACCACCTCATTAGTTATATCTTTCATATCTCTTTTTTCTAAATCTAAATAATTAATATCTAATTCTTTTAATTTATTGATTGATTCAGATAATAACTTTTCCATTTTTTCAAGATTCATTTACTATCACCTTCTAACTCTTTTATTTGATTCTCTATGTCTTCTATTTTAATTTGTTGCTGCATTAAATTACTAATCCATTGACTTCTATATCTTAAATCATCTATATTGTCAGGGTATGATCTATCAACAAAATCATTATATTTAACTCTATCTTTTATATATTGATCTTTAAGTATTAATAAATTTTTTTCTAAATTAGCTAATTTCGTGGATGATATTGATAACTTTGTGATAAATAAAAAATCATCATTATCATAAGGTGATATAGATATATTTGTATCATCTGTGAAATCTAATATTATACAAATTAATTTATTATCATCATATTTAACTTTCATATCTTTAATTGTTTTACCTTTTAAATCAATATTATTATTCATTTGTTATCACCTTCCAATTCTTCTATTTGTTCATTTAATTGTTTAATAGTAATACTTAGCTCTCCTAGTTTTGTATAATACTCTTGTAACTCTTGTTTATCCTTGAATCCTTTATCATATGAAATTAATTCCTCATACTGCTGTTTAACGATTAATAAATCACTTTTTAAAATATCAATATTATTTTCATTCATTTTCTAACCTTTCTATCTCTTGTTTTAAATCGTTTACTTTTTCCCTTTTATAACTTAGTTCTTTCTCTATTTCTCCTTGGCACATATGATCATAAATATCATCCCATTCACCTTTTTTATTAGTGAATTTATCTAACCTTTCAGCACATTCTAAAACTGATTCCTGAGCTTGTTTTAATTGTCGTTCTAAATAATCTTTTAAGTCCTCTAATTTATCTGACATTCTCTGAACCCTCCAATTTCTTAATTACATCATTCATATATTGTTCTCTTTCTTCTTCACTCATTTTCTCTAATTTAGCATTTATTTTATTTATAGCTAATTTAAGTAATCCCATTGATGTTCTTTTTTTTAAATTGTTAAATTCCATAAATCCTCCTTTATATAGTTTTCCATAGTTCTTTTAAAGTCATATCCTGTGATTCATTGTTTTCACGATTGTACTTACTAATTAATAATCTTAAATTATGTATTTCTTGAATTAAATATTCTGCTATTATTCGATCTGATAAATTTAAATCATTATCTACACTATGTTTATTTATCAGTTTTTCTAAATCTGTTTGAAATTCTTTTTTTAAATGATTAAATTCCATTGTTAAACCCTCCAATTAATAAACTATATAATCTAGTAATTCCTCAAAATCATTGGTTTCATAAGTAAACTTTTCATTCCACGTATACTCTGTATTAATAAGTACACTTTTAAAATACAACTGGAATTCTCTTTCTTCATCCGTACCTACAATAATTAAAAGCCAATCTCTGTAAACGCATATATATTTATTTTTCTTAACAAAATATAATATTCCTTTTTGAATTAAAGTGTTTACTATATTACTCATTATTCTTTGTCCTCCTGTTTTTTTTGATTATCATCATCAAATTCTGAAAATTTTGCCCAAAATCCATGTGGGTCTAATAAATCCATATTATTCTTATGTGGTTTTACTTGTTCATCTTTTTTATTATTCATTATCTTTTTCCTCCTTAAGTATTCTTGTAATTCTTCATCATTCATATTATTTAATCTATTAATATGATCTAAATATTGATTTTTATCTTCATCATTCATATTATTTAACTTATTATTTATTGAATTAACTGCTTTTCTAAAATGATACTTTTGAATTATTGATTTTACTATATTACTCATTATTCTTTGTCCTCCTTATTTATTCAGTATTTTTATTAATAGTGCTATCATTATTGCAAATACTATAGTGCAATAAACGATATCTGCTATCAATAAGTTCTCTAAATGCCTTAGTTTATCTTTGTCAAACTTATCCATTAGCTTTTTCCTCCAAATAATAAGCTAGATTTATTAAAGTCTGAATGTTTTTATTAATGTATTCATCAATCAATCTTGTGTTCTCTAGGCTTAATACAATTAAGTTGGAATCTACCATAGTCTTATTACTTGTAATCATGTTTAAATTTGTATTATTCTTGCAATTCAGATACCCTACATGTGATAATTCTTCAATGACTTTCTTTAATTCATCTATTTTCCTTCTGTTTATCATTGTTTAACCCTCCTTAAAATTCATTAATATAACGTTCATCATACATCCATTTGTTTTCTGGCTTTTCAATTTCATCTTTATATTTCTTAATCCAGTTATAAATACTAGTATTACTTATACGATTATTGTAACTAAGTTCACTTACTTTCCTACCATGCTTTAATATCTGTATTACTATAATCATTTGACCATTACGATCGAAATTCATAATATCCTCCTTTTAATCTATTGTAACCTTCATTACTGTAATACCCATTGCATTAATTTAAATACTTAGTGTTAACTTATATGTATATATTATCATAAGTTAACACATATTACAATAGTTACAAGGTTTTTACTGCATAACAATTAAAAAAAAATACCATCATATTAAATAAACTGTGGATAACTTTGTGGATAAATAATTTCAGGCATAGCTAGGCATCACTCCTAGTTGACTTAGGCAAAATGTGGATAAATTCAGGCAAAAAAATATCTCTGGAATCTAAACTACTAGTTTACTTTAGGCATTTTGGGCGTTTTAGGCAAGGTTTAGTTCTCATATATATTTATATTTTATATTTTTTTTATATTTTATTTATTTATATATATCTTTTTTTCATAATTTTTTAATGGAATAAATAAGCCTAAAATGCCAATGTATATGTAAGTTAGTTATAGACAGTGATACACAGTGCCTGAATTTTACCTGACCTATGCCCAATCGTTCTGGCAGTGATGCCTAAAGGGTGTCGTATTATTTTAAAATGATGGTATTTTTTTTAATTGGTAATAAAAAAGCGACTAATATAAAATGGTGTTTTACATTAGTCGCAATGTATACAGATGAAGCTAAGAGTATACGGTTAGACTCTTACATATCTACCAGACTTGTTTTTGACAAATATTCCTTCCTTGAGACACTTTTCTTTCATAGTTCTTACTTGTTTATCTGTTAGACCTAGAGCATCAATATATATCTGGTTCTTAGGTATAGTATCACTAGATTGCGTTGAATCCCAGATATACCGCTTAAAGTCAATATAAGTACTTGCTTGATCTTCACGTTTAAAGGCAACGTTTTTCTTTAATTGTTGCACAATTAAATCATTACTGTGAGTTATGGTTGATGGTGTTTTACTTAGGTTAACAACGTTGCCCTGTTGCCCAAATGATGCCCTCATTTTTAGCCCATTAAAAACCTCGTTATGTTTCTTATCTATAAATAAACCTTTTATTTGGTTTGTGCTTATCTGTGATTTAACAATAGCATTTGCCCTTATTAAATTATGTGCATCTGGTACATTAGCCAATGATGCTTCTTTACTATCAGATACCTTAAATGCTATTCTTGAATCTAAATTTGCCCTAACATCTGTGTCTATCTGTCCATGACTAGGTCTTTGACAAGCTACCCAAAATATTATTCCACTGGCACGACCTTTATTCATAAGTTTTTTAAATGTTTCCTCAATTTCTTCTGCAACATCTGATTTAGTGAGTCTTAAGTCTGCTATTTCATCTATAGCCACAAATATCATAGGTAAATATTGTATCTCTTCGTTATACTCATATATATCAAGAACATCATGTTTAGAGAATATATCAAAACGTCTATTCATTTCAGCCATTAAAGCCTTAAATAGCATCAAGGTATCATTATGATCTGAAATATATAGTGTGTTTTTTAACTGTCCATAACGTTTAAATTCTAGTATCTTATAATCAATTAAACAATATACGATCTTATCATTCCAATACATTAATGATTGCAGAACAACATTGAAAAAACATGATTTACCTGAGCCAGAAGCACCAAATATGAGTGTATGAAGGTATTCTTTAATGTTACCAATTAATAACTCACCATTAGACTTATTGATACCTAGTAAAAATTGATAATCCTTGTTAGGTTTATTCAAACTAATTATATGATCTTGTAAATAGTATATCTTGTCGTTTTGCTTACTAACCTCTAGAATTACATTTTTGCTAAGTTTAATACTAAGTTTGCTAGGGTCTACATTTAGCAGCATAGCAATATTATCTTTATTGCTAAGTACCTTTTTAGTATCATAGCAATTAAAAGAAATCTGCTTAATAAAATCATTCTCTTTAATTGCTAGGTTATTATTAGGTATTGCTAACTGGTTTAATATGTATCTTGTTTTATTCTTATTATTATTTTTAACTGTTTTAGCTGTCACTAAGTAAGCTATTCTCTTACTTCTGCTAGATTGTTCTATTGCTAGGATATTAGTATTAAAATATATTGCTAACTGTGATCTAATCTTTTCTAACCGTTCTAATGGCTCATAAGTTAACATCTTGTATCTTATTTCATCATCTTGTTTACTAACATTTATTATTGCTAACTTTTCGTTTATATTTCTTATACTAAGATACCTTAGATGATAATAGAATTCTTTACTAAAACTAGGTATACTTTTTATTACAAAGTATATAAAAGGTGTTATAATAAAGAAAATATAAACTTCCAACAAATAAATCACAAATAAATACCCTAAAGTATAAATCGCATATTGTTTAATATGCGATCTTTTAAAACTTTTTATTTCTCTTTTAATATGATGTAAAAACCTATTAAACATTTTTAATAAATCCTCCTATTATATAACTAAATACCTTGATAATTTGTTCTCCTAGCTGGAATATTAATGTAGGTTTCAATAGTAATATAATTAATACCGCACCTATAAATATATTCTGTATAATTCCTTTTATATAGTTTCTACTATAATATTTACAACTATTAATAATAACAATTGCAAATATTATAAGTATTCCTATAGGTAATATAAACCCTCTTAATAATTCCATTGCAAAATTTGGATTAAATTTCTCCATATTTTCATTAAAATTTACATCAGGTATATATGTATTGGTTATAACTAATAATAATTTATTCATACAAATTCCCCTTAATTAATATACTATTTATAGTTTACTAAGAATTTTTATATTTTTCAATAATTTTATTTAAAATGAATAAGTAATCACAAAAGACATAGTAATTTTGTGAGTATAACCACATAAGTCAAAGGTATTTATGTTATATGGATTATTATAAACATTGCAATGTTTTATATAATATTATAATATATTACAAAAGGAGGTTATTATTATGAAAACAGAACAAATAAGAGTATTAGTTACTAAGGAATTGAAAGATAAATTCAAGGAATTTTGTGAATCTCAAGACAAAAATATGTCAAAGGTAATAACTAGATTGATTGAAGAATATTTAAAGGAACAATTTTAAGGGGATCTAAAATAGGTATTTTTTAAGCAAAACTTAGTTATAACAATGGTTTTGCATATGAACAAAGGAGGTAATTTTGATGGGATTAGATTTATATTATAACACTGATAAATTGTTATATGAATGTGAGGAAGAAGGTAAAGTATATGAAAGAAAATGTATGAAAAAAGGCATACATTATGGTAAATTTTTTGAATATAGAGCAATATTATTTAATACATTTGATAACAGATGGATTCATAATATGCAAGGGTTTTGTAAAGAAATTATGTGTTATGGTGATTGTAATAAATGTACTAAATTGAGTAGCTGGAATACAGTTAAAAATAATCTAAAGTATCTAATTAATCATAGTGATGTTGAAGGTAAACTAACAGTTAACGAAATGAAACTAATTTTACCTGAGTTAGAAAAAGTTGATTTTAGAGAATTCTTACATAGTAGTTTATTAACTGATTTTCATTTTAGACTAATTGATTTCATGAAAGAATGTATTAAAGCTAATAAAGATATGATATTCGGATAATAGAAAGGAAGTGAGATTATGAATAAATTTAGTAAGTTTATGGCTATATTTTTTGGATTGATTATTATTTTATTATCAATCCTATCTAGTGTAGTATCAACTGGTTTATCTATAGCATTTTTTTCTAATCTTACTACTGATGAAAATTTGACTTTAGTTGTAATTGGTTTTATCGTATTATTACAAATTATGGTGTTAGTTGGTTCTATAGTTAAAGGGATAGTATACCAACGAACACCACAACATTACTTTAAAATAGTATGGTTTACCAATATATGTTTTATAATCTCAGTATTATCAACTATATCATTTTTTAATCAGTTTGATAAGTTAGCAAGGAAAGATGTAATAAAAGATTTACTATATAGCATACCTTTTTTAAACCTTAACAATAATACATGGCTTGTAGATAATTTAACTAATATGACTCTTATATGGTTATCATGTATAGTAATAGACTTAATGAGTATGTATTTTCCTTCAATTGGTAGTGATTTGATAACTGGAATATCTACTAAACAAAAAATTAATTTGAATAATAATAGTTACTTAGTAAAAATATTTAAATTAGTTACTTATTATCCTAAAAGTTTTATTGATAACAAATGTATTGAGTTAGGAATAATTGAGGACAAAAACTTAGGACAAACTAATAATAACTTAGGACAAACTAATAATAACTTGGGACAAACTAATAATAACTTGGGACAAACTAATAATAACTTGGGACAAACTAATAATAACTTGGGACAAAAAAATAATATAGTAACTCAGGACAAAGTTATAAATAATAAAGTGGTAAATCTTAGTAAGTCTTTAAAACCATTAAGTAAAAACATAGAACCTATTAATACAAATATTACTAAAAAGGTAGATATATCTAAAAGTCCTAAATGTATTCAGGACGTACCAAAACAAAAAAGTGAAGACATAGGACAAAGTGAGGACAAAATTAAACTTAGGACACAGGACAAAATTAAAGAACAAACACAGGACATGAAGACAGGACAAAATAAAAATGTCTCAGGACATATAATAAGTGAGGACAAAATTAAACTTAGGACACAGGACAAAATAAATTTAGGACTTGAGGACTTGATTAAAAATATAGATGAATATATTGTCCTTAAATATAAAAGTGGTGATTTAATAAAAGTAGGACAATTAAAAAAAGAGTTCAATATAAAAGATAGATTATGGAAGGACAAAATTATTAATAATTTAACTAGTGCTAAATTAAATGAAAACAAAAGGTTAGAAAGAATACAAATAGATAACAAAGATAAATTTAAAATAATAAAATAAAAGGAGAATTAATTATGATATTAAAAAAATTTTATAACCCTTATAGGAAAGATGATGATATTTTATTAGATTCATTTAAAGATTTTAGGTTAATCAATTTAACTAAAAAATATAATTATGAATCTAAAATACCCATAATAACCATATATAACAATGAAACAAAAGATTACTATGGGTACTTTGTAGCTAGATTATTCTTTAATAATAAATGTACACCATATATTATGATAAGTAAAACAATAAAACAATTAACAAATGATATTCCAGAATGTATGTGGTTTATTGGTAGAAATGAGACAGACGATAAAAAAATAATAGGAACATACATATAACAATTAAAAAAAAAGACTTATAAATAAGTCTTTTTTAATTGATTAAAACTTTTTTTAATAGTAAACTTACTCCACCTAATAAAATTAAAGAACCTATAACGAATGGTAATACTGGTACTTCATCACCTGTTTTTGGTAATGTATCATTACTTGAAACAGTTTTAACATCTGTTGATGCTTTATCTGCTAAAATACCATTAGCACTTAGATTAGTTGTTTCTATTTTTACTTCTTTTTCTTCATTTCCTGTAGTTGTTACTGTGGTTGATTCTGTTCCTGTAGTTGTACTAACTGTTGTATTTGAACTTGAGCTATTATTTGTATTACTTTGACTATTACTATTTGAATTTGACTGAGTTACATTAGAACCATAGTTTACATTAGTTTGATTGTTTTCATTGATATTAGTTTGAACATTACATAATAAATTTTCTACATCTGAATATATATTAATATAATTAATATATTTTTGACCTTCTTTTATTACTTCATACTTTACTTTATTTAATCCTTTTTTTAATTTAACATCTTTATTGATTACACATTTACCAAATTTTTTACCATATAATTTAATGAATACTTTAGCTTTTTTTCCTTCTTTTTTAATTGTTTCTATTTTGAATTTTTCTACTTTTAAATCATTTTTCTTTACTTCATATTTTTTTAGATATAATGTTTTATTCGTATTATTTTGTTCATTAGTATTACTATTAGTTTGTTTACCTTTACCAAATGAGTTACTATTTTCTTGAGTATTACTATTTTCATTAGATTGATTTACTTTACCGCCTATATTAGTGTTACTTTGTTCATTATTGTTTTCATTAGATTGATTAGCTTTACCAAACTTACTTACATTACTTTGATCATTATTATTACTATTAGATTGATTAGCTTTACCAAATGAGTTACTATTACTTTGATCATTATTATTACTATTAGATTGATTAGTTATACCAAGTTTGCTCTTATTTTCTTGGGTATTACTATTTTTATTAGATTGATTAGCTTTACCAAATTTGTTTTCGTTCTCTTGATTGTTTTTATTATCATTACTTTGTTTAGCTGTACCAACTGAATTACTATTGCTTTGATCATTATTATTACTATTAGATTGATTAGTTGTACCATATGTATTTGAATTGGATTGATTATTAGTATTTGAATTACTTTGATCTGTAGCAAAAACAGAAGTACTAAAAGTTAATAATGTAACAATTGTTAACAATATTGTGACTTTTTTCATGTTCTTTCCTCCATTTATTGTATTATTTTGACTAATTTATACTATCACATTATTGTCTATTTTTCCATAATTTTTCTGAATATTTAATATATTTTTGTATAATAATAAAAAAAAGAAGAGAACCATCTTCTTTTTTTTATATAACCATATCAAGATTTTTTAGAAAACTCATCATAAATATATATTATCATATAGTTATATTAATGTAAATACGTAATAATAAAATTTCTTGTAATTACCAATATCACTAATTGTTAAAGTATTAACGATAAATATCATTCGAATGTTATTGACTTTTAGTATATACTAATATACAATAGTATTATCGAAAAATAATAAAATATATGGAGGTAACAAAAAATGGCTTATTTAAAAATAGTTTCAAATAAACCTAAGAAAAAAATGGTATCTTACAAATTTTATCCTAAAACAATAGAACAATTAGAAAAAATATCTAAACAACAAGGTAAGAGTATGACAACAGTATTAGAGTATTTAATAGATAATTTTGATAAATTAGTATTAAAAGATGATTGTGATTGTAGAAAAACAAATGTTAAATAAGGAGGTATAAGAATGAAAAATGCTTATAATGTAACTAATATGCAGAATAATCAATTAAAAGAAGTATTAAACGTTGATAATGCAAAAATACATAATATACCTAAAGAAATAAAAGATAAAAATCAATGGTTATATGGTAATTCTAAAAAAGCACCAGTTGATGTTAATGGTTATAATGTCGATTGGACCAATAAAAATAATCTAAAGACATTTGTAAGTGTTATAACTGATAATCCTAATAACCTATATTATAGTTATTTTCTTGATAATGACTATGTAATCATTGATTTAGATAAATGCTTTGATGAAGAAAAAAATTTATATACTTGGGCAAAAGAGATATTAAATGATTTAGATATAGAAAATATTAGACCATATATAGAATACTCTATTAGTGGTTATGGTTTACACATTATATATAAGACAACAAAATCATTTAATAAAAAGAATAATCAAAGTGTTAAATTACATAAAGTACATTCTAAATATTCACATTTACCACAAAAATGCGGTGTAGAAGTATTCATAAATAAACATTGTATGATATTAACAGGCAATGTATATGAAGATTATAAATGTGATGAACTACCAGAAGCCAATAGGACGATAGTAAATCTATACAAAAAAGTCGAACTATTAAAAAAGATAGATGTAAAAAAAGTAAAAACTAAATATGATAGAAACACTGAAACTAACAAAGAAGATATTAGTAATATATTTGATTATGTTAAAAGTGAAATTGATATAATTGATCTTTTAAACAAATATGGAATTGACTATAATGGCACTCTTATTAACTGCCCATTACCAGAACATGAAGACAAGACACCAAGTATGAGTATTTATGAAACAACTAATAGTTTTAATTGTTTTGGATGTGAAAAAGGCGGTAGTGTAATTGATTTTGTTGCTTTAATGGAAGATATAGAACCATTCAAAGCAGTTGTTAAACTAAATGATATGTTTAAATTAAATATAGACTTTGAAGCACAAAACAAAGCTTTATCGAAAGAATGGTTTTATTTAAACAATAAAGATAAATATCAATTAGATTTCACTGTATTAAGGAATCATTTAACAAATGAACATAATATTATACATACTGAAATTGGGTCATTTATTTATAAAAATGGTACATATAATGAGATAGAAAAACCACAGTTAACAAAGTTAATTGAAAATCATATGATAGATAATGAAAAAAATAAGTTTAAATCCACTCATTATGTAGATGAAGTTTACAAACAATTACAAAGGCATTTTATAAAGTTTGAAAAATTCAATACATCAGATACACAAATTAATTTAAATGATTGTATTTTAAATGTTAAATATGGTTCTTCTGAATTTACTAAAGAAGAACATTCACCAGATAACTTAAATACTATTCAATATAAATTCACATATAATCCAGATGCTAAATGTGAAGTTTTTGAGAAATTTATAAATGAAACATTACCAAAAGATCAACAAATTTTATTACAAGAAATTATGGGATATGCTTTAATTAATAACAATAGAGCAAAAAAGTTTTTTGGTTTCTATGGTAAAGGTGATACTGGTAAATCGGTAGTACTTAGAATACTTACTAATGTTATCGGTGATGATAATACCTCTGCATTACCATTACAAGATTTAACAAGAAGAAATTCAAGATTTGATACTTCCGCATTATTAGGTAAATTAATAAATGTGTGTGGTGACATACCAGCCACACCATTAGAAGACACAAGCTCAATTAAAATATTAACTGGTGATGATAAATTTAAATGTGAGAAAAAAGGTAGAGATTCTATATTTGTATACAATAAAGCTAGGATGTATTTTAGTATGAATCATTTACCTAGTTCTTATGATAAATCACAAGAATTTTTTAATAGATTTATAATTATACCATTTAATAATGTTGTACCTAAAGAAAAACAAGATAAGAAATTATTAGAAAAATTTAATTATGATGCTATTTTTAATTGGATGTTTGAAGGTCTATTGAGACTTATGAAAAATAATTTAAACTTTACTACAAATAAAGAAAATGAAAATATTATAAAAGACTATATTAAACAAGATAGTCCTGTAGTAGATTTTGTTGATCAATATTGTGAAGTAACTAAAAATGGTTATATACTTGGCAGTGATTTACTAAGCTATTACAAAATGTATTGTAATGAAGAAAATATTAAATGTAAAAAAACTGGTGTACAATTAAGAAATGAAATATCTTCAAAGTTTAAAGATATTAAAGAAAGTAAAAATTTAATAAATCCTAAAACAAAAAAACCTACGGCAAGAGGTTTAGCTGGATTAAGAATTAAACAAGATATTTTGGCAGAATATCAAGATACTTTGAATATATGAAATTAACAATAAATTATCAAAAATTAATTACATTATCATTATAACATAAAATTATACTAAAATCCAGAATATACACTAATGAGTACATTAGAAGCCTAAATGTACTTAAATGTACATTCAAGCAAACAAGGTATACACCTACGTATACCTTGTTTTCTTATTATAATTATTAACATTAATTAATATAAATATTGACATTGGTTAATATCTATGATAATATGTATACATAATAAAAATAAGGAGTGATCAAATTGAGTAAGAATAAAGCTAGATTAGTTGTAATAACAGGCGATCAGTTAAAAGAAGAATTTAGAGTTGCATGTGATGGAAGAAATATGTCACATGAAATTATTAAGATGATGAAGAAATACATAGAAAATGCAAATAAAAAGAAAGGTGAATAGTTATGAAATGTATAATTTGCGATAAAAAGATTGATTCAGTTAGACAAGAAGATGGAGACTATGAAACTTGTAATACTTGTTTTAGTAATTATTGCTTAGATTGTGCTAAAGAACACACATTACAATGTGATGAATGTAGTGATACTGTATGTTATAGTGACCATAGAGAATGTGAAAATTGTGGCATTAGGCTATGTCAACAGTGTGCAATATATAACGTTGATAATATGTTTCATTACTGTGATGAATGTAATAATAAGTTGGTGTAATAGTGGATATTTATGAAGAACTAATAAATATAATATATAAGTATGTCAATGAAATTGATGAATATATTGAGTTTATTGATATACAATTAAAACAATTAATAGACAATGATGTTAAAAGTGAAAATATAGATAAATCTAGGAAACACTTAGAAGAATTTAAGAAATATATAAAATTATCTATAAATGAAAGGAATAATATTAAAAAATGAGCGATAAAGATTACGATCAAATATTTGGTTTCTTTATGTTTATATGTTTTATATTTTTTATAATACTAGCTATGATTATTATCATAGCTTATACCATAGGTGGAAACATTGAATGGTTTAAGGATTTATTAAGTAATATATTTTAAAAGGAGTGTTTTTAAATGAAAATAAGTTCAATAGTAGCATACGGAATTATATTATGTATTTTTATAATAGTTTGTATACCATTATTAGGTGATATGAAGAATAATAAAAAACCTTCACAAACAAATGAACCAATTAAAACAAAAGCAGCTAATAATGTTAAATCAACAAGTAATACAAATAAACCAATTAAAAAGAAAGAGATTGATAAAAATACTATGGCACATAAAGCCTATGAAAAGTTAAAAACTGATAATATGATTGATGAAGATTTTATAACAGTAATATATGTATTACAGGAAATTGATGAAAATGTAAGGAGTGTAAATTTAGAAAAAAATGTACTAGGTTATTACAATCAAACATTTGAGTTCTCAGATGAATCTAAAATAAAATTAAGTAAAAAAGAAAAGAAAAATGGTGATTTTAGATTTATACCATATGCAACAAGAGTTTTAGAATAATAAATAGATTTTAAATAATCTATTTATTATTTGTTGTTAAGGAATTTATTAAAAGTTTCTTGATAAGATTTATTTTTAAAAATATCTATTCTGAATGATATAAGACATTCTAGATAAGACATTGTCGATCTTGAAGCATAATCTATAATTAACTCTTTTAATTCTAATACATTTATATGTTTATCTTCTTTTAAATAGACTAATCCACATATAGCTTGATATTCTGCTAATTCTTTATCTGTCATATATTTAATCTTATTAATCATTTTATACCTCACAAATATTCATTATTAATATTATCATTTATATATAAATTACATAACCAATTGTAAACTTCATGAATTTTTAAAGGTTTCAAGTAATCGCTTGGTATTTTATCGAAAATTATTGAATTATTATATAAAATAGTTGCATATATATTATTATCTAATTCACCAATAGATAATAACTTATCATTTATTTTTAATTCTTCCCTAATTTTATTTACTAATTCATTACCATTTATAACATATGCGATCTTATGTAACTCACTGTTAAAGTATTTTTTATTAATCGTATCTTTAAATGAAGAGTAAGAATTTTCAGTAATCGATTTTTCACTACAATTATTCATTATACCACCTTATTATTACATAATACATCTATTATATCTTGTTGACTTGGTGCAAATACCTTATGAATATCTATATTTAATAAATTAGCTAGTTTAAATCCTTCTTCGATTGTCATAATTTTAGCACCACTTAACCTAGCGTAAACTGCTGCTTGACTTTTGCCAAACAACTGCATTAAATCGTTTTTATTAATTCCTTTTTGTTGTACCAATTTTCTAATATATACAGGATTTAAATTATATTCGTTTTTAACTGTAATTGACATACAAATACCCTCCGTTTATCTGATATTTATATGATATCATTTAATTATTGATACTTCAATTAGTAATTAATAATGTTATTAATTATTAAAAAAATTAGACTAAGAATAGTCTAAATAGAATCAACAATTATTAAATATTTACTTAAAGAGTATTTTTGGAAGTAGGGTTATTAATTATTGAAAAGGCACTTAAAATGGCTAATATCGCATTTACTACTATCTTATAATCTTCTAACATTGTATTATCGAAAACTCCTAATGTAACTAAAATTATGCCTAATTGTGTACATATACCTAACCATAAAACTTTACTTTTCAATCTACTTTGAGTATCGTTAGACATTAAATCACCCTTCCATATACTAATAACAAAAGCATATCTATGTTAATAAGATATGCTGTGAATTAGTATGTAAAAATAGTTTGAATCACTCTAATTACATTTTATCATATAAATTATTTACTATCAATAATATAATGCCATATTGTATACATTATTGATAATAAATAATAATGTATGATAAAATGTAGACATACTAATGTAAAGAAGGTTTTATTATGACTCAAACATCAAATAATAGTAGTAAAGATTGCCATCAATTGCGATATATACTAGAATTAAATACTAAAATTGAATTATTAAAATATTCAAATGATGAACAAAAAAAAGAAATAGACGAACTAAGAAAAACATTAAAAACTAATACTACATTAGTCATATCTTCTTTAGTGAGCGTAATTATATGTTTAATAGGTATAATATCTATATTTTTAGGTAACAATTAAAAAAGGAGGGTTTTTTATGGATAAAATTGTCGGTATTGATGTAGGTCATATTGACGATCCTGTGTACACTGGTGCTGTTGCTAATGGACTATCAGAACGTGACTTAAACATGGACGTATACAAAAGGCTTAGACCAATAGTAATAAACGATTATGGATTCAAAGTTATATCTATATATGGTCAAATCCAAGATAGATATGCATGGTATAACAATAATCTAACAAATAATAATTATTTATTATGTAGTATTCATCATGATGGTAATGACAATAAAGATATTAATGGTACTATGGCTTTATGCTCTATATTTTCTAATAGTAAAACTATTGACCTTGCTAAATATTGGGTTAATGAAATGTGTAAATCTTGTGGATTCAAGAATAGAGGTTTATTGCAACGTAAAGGGTCTTCTGGTATTGATTACTATGGTATGATAAGAGAAACAAAAGCAAGTGTCATATTAGGTGAAGCAGCAGTATTAACTAATAAATCTAATGCAGATTATATTAAAAATAATTACGAAAAATTCATTAATAATCAAGTACAAGCTTATGTTAAATTAATTTGCAAATGGTATGGTATAAAATACAAAGGTACTAATAATACACCAGTTAAAAAAGATTATGACACCATATTAAAAGAAGTCTCAAAATGGTCTAATGTTTATCTAGAGGATTTAAAAACTATTCATAAAGATGGTCATAATTGGAAAGGTTTAATTGAAAAACTTTATTATACTAATCCTAAATGATATAATATTAATATCTTATACTAGGTAATAGTAAATAACTAATAAGTAATTTTGTCCTAAAAACCACTATATTAAAATATATAGTGGTTTTTTAATTGTATTAAAAATTATCTGCTATTTTTTCTACTATCATATAAGATTCTTCATATAATGTAAGTGTTGCAGCTATAGATGTATTTTGAGCCCATTGTAATTTTAATATACCACCAGTATTACCAGTTGATACAATAAATTCTTCATGAGCTTGTGATATATGAGTTCCATCAGCACCATAATTAGTTACTGCATCAATAGCTAATGCAGTACACCTTACAGATGTATTTGTGGAATCTGTTGAAGGTACAGTAGGACCAATCATATTTTTAAAAGTTAATGGTGTTATATCTGTTGAATAAGCCCATGCACTTTTAAAATCTGGCGTATTAAGACCGGCACTAAAACTAAATCTAGCAGTTATTTTATATACACCATATGGTAATAATCTTACATGTAGATCATTATCATCTGTTAAAGTGGTATTAGCAACTCTTAATTCATCACTAGTCTTTTGTATATATTGATAAATTTTATTATTATTTATTCTCATTTCAGGTAAATTAATATTATCTGGTCTTCTATTAGTTACAACAAAATCTTGTATAGATGATTTTTGACCTGTTGTATAAGCACCAATACCCACTTCACCTTCTGTTGTATCTGTAAATAATAAAGCATCACCCGATACCTCTATTGTTTCATTACTACCAGATTCATCTTCTAACATCATTCTAATAGTACTACCACCTATTTTTTCAATATTTAATTTAAGTGTAGAACCTACTAATAAAGCATCACTAGCATAAGATGTATAATAATATGATAATGAGCCACCGTACATTATACTAAGGTTTATATCTGCATCATCTATATGAAATAATAAATAATTATCATCATCCACATACCACATTATACCTTGAGTATCTTTTGTATTTCTTGCTATTACTCTAAATGATGCTGAAAAACTAGAGCATATTAATCCTGTACCGATAAAATCTGGACTAGTTGAAGCAATACCATTTAACATACAACTAAGTAAACTTATTTCTTCAAATTGTGCATCTTGATAAATTAAAAATTGAGAACTGGGTGTCATTAAATCAACATCCCAATTATCACTATAATCATTACCAACAAAAGGATTCATTAATGTTGCTGTTGTTTGATCTGCTCTAACCATTGCACAATGATTATATAAAACATATTCATTTGCAGCATTAGCCTGAAAATATGCCCTGTAAGCAACATAGTCTATTGCAGTCCATCCAGTTGGTGAACCTGTTGTACTCATTGAACTTTTAGCAACAGTAAGTATATTCCATCCATTTACTAACCCTGTAGTCCAATTATAATAATAATAATTACTAGTGTCCTCTCCTAATCTTACAGTTATTCTTGTTATATAAGTTGTATCAGATATATATACAAGTAAACATATTAATTGATCTGTATTAGCTGAATCATTTGATTCAAATTTTGTTAAATCTTGTTGTGTATGTGAAGCATTAAATATAGCTAATTCTTCTTCATCATTACTAGGTTGAAGCATTTTAACTGATCTACCATGTATTAATGATGATGATTGTCCACCTTCACTAACAGTTGGACCATTAGTACTATCCCAATCAGTATATGTTAAGAATCTATTTATAGTTTTTTGAGAACAATTAAAAAACATTTTTTTATAAAAATCCCACGAAAAACTTAAACTACGTGCTAACTCTGTATCTGCTATTTTTAATGTAGCTTCAATAGCATTTAAATTAACTGCGTTAATTGCTGGTGTTGTAGAATTAACAAAAGTTAACTCGTTAAAATTACCATGTACCGACATACCTACACCTCCTTATTTTTTATTTTTAACTGGTTCTTTTGTGTGACCTATAGGTTTAGTAGGTTTATTTGGTTTTGGTTCTGGTGTAGGCTGAGATGGTTTTTTAGAGACATCTTTACCAGAATCAGATTGATCTTTATTTTTATCCGGATTTGGTAATGGTCTTATTTGTTTTTTAGCTTTTCTTTTGCCATTAATAACAACTTGTATATTGCTATTCATTACTGCTGTATAACTTATTACATTCTTTTTAAATTTCTTTTCAGCTTTAGTTATATTACCATCTTCATCTGTTACATCTATAAATTCAGTATATTCCTTTTCTCCTTCCCACTCTTTGATTTCATATACTGTTATCATTTTTTTTTCATCTTTTACAATATTTAATAATTCCATAGAAAAACTGGCATATGAATTTAGTTTAAATTGATCTGTTATACCATCCTCTGGAATTTCATAATCTCTATTAAAATTTAACATATATAAACCTCCCTTAACTAAATGTATCTATTCTTTGTATCAACAATTCTTCATTACTACCTTTTGTATCACTATATAATACTCTAGCTAATAATTCACCACTATCTAAACCTAGACCACCATCATAATCATATGAATATATTCCACCAAATATACCTAATTCCTCAATTGTTCCTGTAAATTCTGTAGCAGTTATATAAAACTCTGTTGTTAATTCGCCTGTTCCTGTCTCAACTTGTGATACAAAAGGTACTCTATAAGTCTCATTTCCTAATTCTGTATCACTTCCTGTTGGTGCTGTATTATCATCACCTATACCAAGATGCATTATTTTAGCATCATTAGAAATATTTACACCTTTTAAATATTGCATATCATAATTAAATGTATCATCCATAATTAAATTATGTTTATTTAATCTTAATTCTTTTTCACCAGTATCTACATTAAATTTCCATACTCTCATTATTCCTCTGTGTCCATGAGCTTCATTAATTATTTGGTTAATTCTTTTTGGTTTAACTCTATGTATTTTTTTAGTTGGTCTATAAATTCTATACAATTAAAAACACCTCCTTTTAATCATTAACTGTACTATCACTCACATAAGTATTTGGATAACGTGTGTCTTCTGGATATAATGTTGTTTCTGGTACTAATGGAGAATAAACAGTTATAGTATATTCACCATCATGATTTGTTGGCTCATCCCAATCATAAATTCTTATAACTATTTCTTGATCATTTAATTCAATGACTTCTGGTGCAAATAAGTTTTTAAAGAATTCTTCCCATCCACCAAGAGCAACACCATCTAATACTTTATATGTATAATTTATTGAATCTACACCTCTTGGACTCCATTGACAACTTTCAGCTAAAAAATCACCAGATATATTTAATAATGAATCTGTTATAGGTATCTGTTCACCTACATTGTATATTTTACTTTGAATTGTAAAACTAATTTGATCGGCATCATTAGCGTATTTATCTAATAAAGTCATAACATAATTCTTAGCATCTATTGAGTTCTCAAGATGTTTATTATAAATATAGTGTTCTATTGCTCCATGTTCTGTTACCTCTGCTGTATCTTTTGATACAACTAATAATGGAATAAGTCCATAATAACTAATTCTTATTTCATCATCTGTAGGATTAGCATCAGTTAAAACAGTCCCAGCATCATCCTGTGAAACCTGAGTGTCATTATATGACCAATAAAAATCTTTATCAGTTTGTAACCCTCTGACACCTATAGTTTTTTCAACCCATCCAGCACCATTGACATTAGTTTCTATTAATGGTTCTTCTGCTATTGGATAAGTTGAAAAGAATTCTCTTGTCTTACCATCTGGTTTAGGTGTCATAGGTTTTTCAGATTGATATATTGTTCTTTTCTTTTTACCTTTAGCATATTGAGTATTACGATAATTATCCGCACTTAAATTCTTAGTTAAGCTTAATTCATCAGTTAATGCAGTTGTACTAGTTATTGCATTAATTAATGTAAAACTTAAAACTTTATCTTTATCAACATTCCATTGAAAATTACCAAAATTCTTTAATTGATTCATTACATTATCGCCATTTTCATAATTAAATGTAATAAGTTTTATAACTGTTGATATTGTATTAGTACCTTCTGTTATACCATAAGCACTAAAGTAAGTAGTTATTAAACTACTTACTATTTGTGCAATTGTTTTATCTTCATATGATCTAATAATTAAAGGTCTTTCAATTAAAGCAGTAAAATCCTCCGCTTTAACTGAATAAACCGCTCTAATAGGATTTACTTTTGATATATCTACTGTTTTTATTACTCCACCCCATATATAAGTAGTATCATCATAAAAATATATTTCTTTTAATGGTTCTATTGTTGCACCATTAGTATCTTCTACAGTAAATGAAAAAGTATCTTTACCATTTATTTTTTGCTCTATAGTCCATGAATTGCCTATTTGTATTTCTGTTCCAACACCAGCTATACCATCTATATATAAATGTCTTAATCCCAATTAAAAAACACCTCCTATTCTGTTTGTGACCTTATTCCATACGATCTAAACTTGCTTACTAACATTCTTCCTAATTGATCTACATCCATATGTGAAGCATCTATTTTAAACATTACATTAGTTGGTGCTGCTGCGATTTGATTAGGTATTCTAGCATTTATATTAGTTTCTATACCAGACATTGTTGATCTTTGTAATGCTTTAGCTAAATTAGCACCTGCCTTACTAAATCTAGATACACCATCTTCTAATCCACCAACCATCATATTAATTAGATTAGGAATCCATTTGTCCGCTGTTCTTCCCGGACCTTCTTTTGTTGGTGATGAAAATCCTATTAAATTTTTAGCTGCTTGTGCCAATTCACCTACTTTAGCTTTAAATGCTGCTATTTTGCTAGTTACACCTCTTATTAAATTACCTACTAAGTTAGCACCAGCACTAAACATTTTACTGGCAGCACCTTTTATGGCACTAACAGCACCACTAACAGCACTACTAAATTTACTTCGTAATGTATTAACTTTAGATGTTACTGAACTTACAACACTGCTAACAGTTGATCTCATAGAATTAAAAGCACTAGATAAAGCTGATTTTGCCGAATTAACAGCACCTCTTATAGTAGACTTAGCTGAATTAAATCCAGAACTCACAGTTGATCTTATTGAATTAATTACACTACTTACGATTGACTTAGCTGCATTAAATCCACTTGATATAACTGATTTAATAGAATTAATTACACTACTTATAATTGATCTAGCTGCATTAAATCCACTTGTTACTACTGATTTAATGGCATTAACTACACTTGTTACAATAGTTTTAGCTGCATTGAATCCAGTTGTTATAACTGTTTTAATAACATTAATTACAGTTGTTATAACTGCTTTCATTGCATTAAATACATTACTAGCATTATTTTTCATTGCATTAAATAATGTTGTAACAATATTGACAAAACCTTGTACTATACCAGTTACAAAACTAACAAGAGTATTAAACCAATCTATAATAGCATTTACCATATCTGGTATGATTGAACCACCAACAAGTGTTTCATATAAACCATTAAAAAATTCTACAAAACCATTAACAAAACCACCAACTAAATCAATAATTGTTTGAATGGCATTACCTAAAAGACCTTCCATATTTGACCATAAACTATCCCATGATTCTTTGATACCTTCAAAATTTAAAGTTAAAACATTCCATATTAAACCAATAGCACTACCTATTACACCTACTGCATTTAATATACCAGCAATAAAATTATCTAAAGCATTAACAACCCCTGTTATTGCACCAATAAGAGTACCTAGTAAAACAGCACCTAACATACCTAATATTTCTAAAACTGGACCAAGTGAACTTTTTAATTCATTAAAACTCATTACTATTGTGTTTATATCAAATTTTTTAAATGTTTCTATTAATTCGTTAACTGCTGGTGTTAATGTTTTAATAGCACCATTTATAAAACCCATAACTGCATCTTTAACTTTAGTTACAAATAACCAAAAATCTTGTAAACCTATAGCAATATCATCTATTTTACCTTTTAATTCTGGTGGAATCATATTCATCATAGCATCTTTAAATGTTGTTGTATCACCACTTGATATAGCTTTAAAAAAACCTATGACTGCATTTTTAATATCAGTTATATGTGTTTTAATAAATCCAGCAGCCTGTTGGATTGCTGTACCAATACCTTTAAATACTGTTACAACTTTTGATCTCACATCTTCACTAGTAGCTAACATACCTACAAAAGCAGCAACTAAAGCACCAATAACACCAATTACAATTGTAATTGGTAAACCTATTGCCGATATTACACCGCCTATGACTCCTAAACTTGCAATAACCGCACCAACTGATGTAATTAAAAAACCAAATATAGTCAATAATGGACCAATTCCAGCAACTAATAATCCAACACCTAAAATGATGTTTTGAATTGTTGGGTCTAAATTTAAAAATTTATTTGCTAAATCTTTAAGAACATCAACAACAACTTTAATTATAGGTGTAAATTTATCACCTATCATAATTCCAATACCTTCTAGTACACTTTTTAATCTTGTAACTTCACCAGCTAAATTAGATTGCATAGTTTTAGCCATTTTATTTAATGAACCATCAGCATTATAAAGTTCTTTTGTAAAACTGCTTAATTGTCCTTTAGCACCCTCTAACATTGCTGCAAGTTCTTTAGTTCTTCTTTTACCACCTAACATCTGTAAGTATGTTAATTTTTGTTCATCTGTCATAGTGCTAAATTTCTTATTTATATCCTGTAATATTGTTGTAAATCCTCTAAAATTACCATGAGCATCATACGCTTCAATATTTAATGCTTTCATAGCTTTACCAGATGCACCTGTTTTAACTGTTAAATTATTTAAAACAGATATTAAAGCATTACCAGCTTTTGTGCCTGTAAATCCACGTTTAGCTAATGTAGATAATAATGATGCAGATTCTTCTAAAGGTACTTTAAAATTACTAAATACACCACCAGCAATCTGCATTGCTTCTAAAAATTCTCTAAAAGTTTGTTCACTATTTGATGATGTTTTAGCTGCTATATCTAAATAACGTGTTATATCATTTACACCTATACCCAATGCACCCATAGATTTAGTTACTAAGTTAGATGTTAATCCTAAGTCCATCATACCAGCTTCACTAGCTCTTAATATCGGTTCTATTCCTTTTTGAATTTTACCAACATCCCATCCAGCTTTTGCCATGTGTTCCATTGCTTCTGCTGCTTGTGTTGATGTTTTAGTTGTATTTATACCCATTTTTAATGCTAATTTTCTTAAAGTTTCTATCTCAACACCACTAGCATTAGATGCAGCTTGCACCCTAGACATCTGTTGTTCAAAAGTTACTGCCAGTTTAATTGATTGTGCTATTAAACCTAAAATTGGTTTAGTTAATGAATTTGTTAAAGTTCTTCCAACATTACTAACACTTGCTCCAAATTTTTGAATTCTACTTCCAAGATTAGTCATAGTACTAGCTGCTTGATTACCACCATCAACTCGTAAATTTAATATTAAATCACCTATAGTAGCCATTAGATCACCTCACTTTCTATTAATAAAGCCGATTTATAAAAAATTATAAATCGGCTTACTACTTGTTACAAAAGTTAAATCACATAGTTGTTTGTTTACCTAGTTTCTTTTGAGAATCTATTATATCCTCAATTGGTACTGCTCCATCTGTATCTAATCCGTTAGTCTTCCACTTTCCACCATGTAAACGAACTTCATTTTTTAATTCATCTTCTTTTCGATCTCTTATCTTTTCAATAAACAAAAACATTTGTTCCCTTGTCAATTTCCGTACATCTGTGATTGACATATTATATTCACTCATTATTTCATCAAAAATATTACCCCAGCCTACATTTCTTTGATTTATTTCAATCCTTGAGCTAGGGTCATCAAGTTTTTTAGATAACTATAATTTGCTTCAAATGCTTTTATTACGACTGTTATAACATCATTTTTAACAGCTTTTACTTCCCTAATATATTCTATAGTTATTTTACCATTAGTTGCTATAGTACATAATTTCACTAAATCATCTCTCAATATTGATACCACTACTTCAATTAACGCATCAATTCCAGTTTTCATAATATCGCTACCAGTTAAAAAACTAAACCGTTTTGATAGTTCTACTATTGTATCTTCAAATTCATTTGATGCATCCCAGTCTAATGCAGTCAATGTTACTGTAACATTACCGAATGGTACTTCTATTCCTTTGTTTACTATTTTATCTCTTTCACTTCTTTTTTTAGCTACCTCAAAAACTTGCTTTTTTTGTTCATTATTAAGAGTATTCTTTTTATTCATTATTTCACCTCTGTTATTAATATTATTATCATTTTACCATAATCATATTATATATCAAAATTATGCAGTAGTAAAATTAATGATCTCATTGTCAGCCATAGGTGAATAATCATCTAAAGCTCTTACATTTTCACTAATAGCAAAAATATGAACTGTTGAACCATCCATATTAGCATCTGGTGTAAATGTTACTTCGTCTGAATCAGTTTGACTAACTGTACCACTAACAGGAGTTCCGTCCGCTTCTGCCATTAAGAAATTACCTTGTATTACTGATTCTGGATGAACATTTCTATTAAATGTTACAACAATTGTGGCATCAACTGCGACGGCTGCTGCTGCATCTGCTGGTACTGTTGAACTTACTGCTAATGTTGGTGTAGTACCTGTTAAATCTGCTGTTTCTTCTAAGTAATAACCTAATTGTTTACCAGCGTCCTTAGTTGTATCGGCAGCAGCTTTACAAGTAAATTTCCAACCTGTTTTACCATCCTTTTTAAATACAGTTTCTAAATTAGGACTAATATTAACTTTATATAATCTAACTCTTACATATAAATTAGATGCGTTTCTTTTTGGTGCAAAATATTCAAAAACATAATCAGTTAATATATATTGACCACCAAATTCTAATTTATCATATCCTTTATCTCCCGCTCCAGCTGCCTGAGTTGTTTTAGTACCTCCAACAACTGTATATTGCATTGTATCAACACCAGATTCATCTAATATTGATTCAAACATACATTCCTCTGCTGGAATAAAATATCCTACTGGTGCTAAAACTTGGTCAACTGAAATTGGTTCTATTTCTGCATTATATGTAAGTGTACCACCTTCACTAGTGTAACCTAAATCAATTGGTGAAGAGTCAGGATTTAAATTAATATTACCAGCACCTACATGTATTTTACTTGGAGTTCCCATATATACACCCCTTCCTTATGATATTATATATCTAATTTCTCCACTAACCATTACACCTTGTGCATAACCTATATTTGATTTAAATAAATCAGTAAAGGTACAAATCTTGACAATAGGTGTATGTAAGTTTGTTGCCCAATAATTTTCTTTTCTTAATATTCTTACAATTGCATCACCATATCTAACTACAAATCTATGTAAATTCTCTTGGTCATTTTCAACAACCCAAGAGACAATTTCATATGTTAATATTCGCTCTTGATATCCAAATTCATCATCATTATCTGCCGAATTTTTAGCATAAACTAGTATACAAGGAAACATTGTTAATATATCTAAATCACGTTCACCTATAACATACTCTTGAGGGTCAGTAGTTTGAGTAGTTGCAGATGCTTCAGTTTCAATAGTTCTAAGCATTGCAGTTAAATAAGTTTCCATCATACTTTTTATATTGTCTAATGCATATTCACTATTCAAACTAAATCAACCCCTTTCTTATATTACTCATAATTTCCTTGTGTGCTATCCTTACCCATCTTCTATTAGTTGTATTACTAGCTGTTAAAGGTGGTCTTGCTGGCATTTTAGATGTACCATTTTGATGATAACCACCTTTAGGGTCACGAGAACCTAATATAATTCTATCATTTGATATCTGGCAAATATGATTCCCACCTTTTCTAGTAAATGAATTTCTTAAAGCACCAGTAGCCTGTAATATAGGTTTACCACCATATTTTTTAGCTTTTTGAAGTCTATATTGAGGACTTAACGCAACCCATCCACTACGACCTTCAAATGAACCTTCCGATCTAAAAACAGCAGATTGAGTTTTCCTAAAATCATCACTTATCTTTTCAAAAACAGGTCTAAAGTTTTTAAATCCTTTAGCTATACTTCCCAAATTACGTGTAACCTGACTCATTCCACTTACTGTTATTTGTAACATATTATCACCACTGTTCTACATTTAAGTACCATTTTGGGTCTGGTGCTTCATATTCACTATTACCATGTGATGTGAAAGAATATAGTCTATCAGTAGATTTCAATGTTGAATTCTCTAATGGTAAATCTCTAGTTAAAATATCTTTTAACTTCTGTTTTGCAGTATCACACCATCTTTGAACAATAGGACTAATTTCACCACTAGCCTGTAAAACTAATACATGTGCTATCTCACACGCAACCATTCTTGTTGCAATATACTTAAGTATTAATAAATCATCTGAATCAGTTATAGGTAATTCGTATACTCTACCAATATAACCGTCAATAATTGCGTCTACCTCTGGTATAAAATAAGTATTTACATCTGTTATAGTTACCTTAGAACTAGCTGAAAAACTAAACCATTTCAACAATCTATCTACTTCTTGATATGTCGTATATGCCATATTATTCTTTCACCTCCATTTTTTTAATATTAATATTTAATCAACTTATACCATTGCAGAACCGTCACCAGCAGCAACATTACCAGTAGCATTTAATGCTTCCCACCAACAATGGAATACAATAACACCATCTGTTGCAGCTTCACCAGTAATTTCATATCCTACATCTTCACTATTTACAACCTTATCAATTACAACACTAGAAGTATCATTTGTTACTTCTGTTGGTGTAGCATCAAACCATAATTCACCAGCAGCTAAATCATCAACCTCAGTAGCAGCAATAAAGGCATTTGTAGTATTTTCAACACCTAATTGAATATTTGCAGTATTTCCACTAGTATCATCACCAGTTGTTGTAACTTCTGCAACTATTCTCATTCTCACAAGACCTGTTACTGTGAATAATTCATGTGTGGCAGCAGTATTCCATGTAGCACTAGTTAAATCCGCTGTTACTGTTAAATAATTAGCATTATTATAAGTAAGTGCATTTTTTCTAATTTCATCAATTATTGATAAATTAGTAGCTGGCTCACTTCCACCAGTACCATTTCTAAGGGCATCCCATATATCTCTTAGTACTTCTGCCATAGAAATATTGTTTGCTGGTGCTGCTGCTGCTGGAAAACTAGCTATACCCGCTGCTCCTGAAAGTTCAGCTTGCAATGTTGCTACTGCTGCACTTACTGCTGAAACATCATCACCAGCTAAAGCAGCACCAGAACCACCAGAAAACTTACTTCCAACACCTAAATCAAAACCACTATTAACTTGCCATGTAGAACCTGTAATAGTATCTACTACAGTTTTTGTAAAATCAGTTGTACCTTTAACATAAAATTGACAATCATTAACTAAAATATTTGTACAAGCATTTGAAACAAAGTTTACAATTGCAGTTGTAACTTTAGTCATAAAAATACAATTTTTGATTAAAGCATTATCTACACCATTCAACGAAAATACTCTAGCATTTGCATTACCATCCACATAACCATTTTTAAAATGATTTATCGCTACAAATCTATCACCAGTAATTGTGAAATCACTAACTACCTCTTTATCTGTTACATCCCTTGTTTCACAATTAATTAAAGCACAATCCGCACCTGAGATAGTTCCATATGTAACAACTTGGTCTACTGCTGTAACAAATAATGCATTATAAATTTTAATATTAGCTGCTGAAATAGTCCATGTTGCACCTGTGTGACCAAATGAAAATGTTGGTCTGTCTGAACCTTGACCAAGACAAATTACAGTAATTCCAGCTACATCAAATGTCGCTTTTGCTCCTGTAGTAGTATACGATTCACTATGACCTTCTGCAACAATAATTACATCACCTTGATTAGCAGTACATTTATTAATTGCTTGATCTAATGTTGCTAAAGCTTTTGCCCACGATCTACCAGTATTAGTTGAGCTACCTGAACCACTATCAACATAATAAGTAGTTCCTTGATTAGCTATAATTGCTTGGTTTCCTACTAATAAACTTTCTTTTACATTAAGTTTATCAAATGTTGCAACTCTACCGTTATAAATAAAATCATTCATTCCCATAATATAGACCTCCTTATATTTGATAAGGGAAACACTACCACTATATTAGTGGTAGGACACTTATATTATTAATTAAGATATACAACCTTCTAATACATAACCCATATCAGAAGCAGTAACTTTACAATCGAAGTTCATAAATGCTTCTATGATATCACTATGTACATTTTCATCTCTCCATCTTCTTACACCACGCATTTGACCGCCATCTCTACCCCATACAAAAGTATATAATGCAGATGGTTCTTCTATTGCTGGTGAATTAGTTACATGACCTAACCATACATCACCTGTCCAAATTCTTGAAAATGAAGCAGTTTGACCTTGATTAGCTGTATTATATGATGCTCTACCGATCATAATATCATCTATTTCAAAGATTGCTTTTAAATCTTCAAGTCTTGCAACTCTAAAACTATCATTTGGTTTTCTTGCCAAAATTTGTGGATGATGCTTTAATTTCTTCCATACATCATTAGAAATTATCATCTTGTTAACTTTAGCACCAGTACCGTCTTCCACTGTATCAATAGCTGTTTCAATATCAGTAATAGGGTCACTATTTACATAATCATCCCATAAATTACTTGGTGTAGAAGAATTATCCCAGTTAGCAGTAGTCATACATAATGATTCTACTAGTCTCTCAAGTTTCAAAAGAACCTTATTAGTTACAAAATTAGTTTTAGCTGTTTCAATTCTCAATACTGAATCCGCATTATCTCTAGTTTCATCTTCAAGAACTGTAGCATCTGCTATTTCTTCACACATATAAGGAGTAGTTGAAACTCTAAATCCATGTCTAGTTGAAGCTGTACCCGGTGCTCTATATTCTGCTGTATCTGTGAAATCATCTGCCTTATTGAATATATAATACTTATCACTTTGATTAGTAACAGGTACTAAAGGGGCAACGTTATCCGCTATATACATATGATTTTTATATTTAATAGATATTTTTGATAAAACTTGGTCAACATGTACACTATTAGTTGTTGGTCTCATTTATATTCACCTCTCTTTAAATTTTAATTATTATCCAGCTATATATTGAACTCCGCTAGTTAGAAGAACTTTAATTTCATCATCTTGTGCTGTAGCAGCTTCTAAAGCTATAGCATTATATGTATTAGTATCTGCTGTAACTGCTACTGCTCTACCTGATGCTTGAGAACCTAATTTATCATTAGCAGATATAGCAGCATGAGCAACTAAATTAGATATTCCCATTAACATAACATTTGCTTGCTCTCCGTCTTCTGGGTCATTTTGAAGAATACCTAGAGGTACTTCACCATTACCACAAATAGCAACCGTTCCAGCAGCTTCTAATTTAACAAATCTGTATTGATAATCGGACAAATCTCCATTTGCTTCATAAGTTTTACAAAGAATAGCATTTTCACCAGCCATTATACACCTCTCCTTTCTGCATCAAATAATTTGAACAATTGAGGATTATTTCTTTCAACTGCTATAATTGCTTGATTATAATCTACTTTGTTCTCACCCATATATTTTGTAACTTCTTGTTCAAATAATTGAATATTAGTTGTTCCTTCACTTCCAGTAGATGAACCTTTTTCACTAAGGTCTATGACTGGTTCTAAAACTTTCATCATTTCTTTAGTTGCTTCTGGATCAACTTTGAAACTTTTTTCATAAACAGGTAGCATTTTTTGAGTAAGTTTACCTTCTGATAAAGCAATAGAAGATACCTTTTCCCATTCTGCATTTAATAATTGAGATTCAATATTTTTAACCTTTTCAGATAATTTAATATTATCCTCTTCTACTGTAGATTTAGTTTTATTAACTTCTGATAACTTAGTAGTCAAAGTTTCATTTTCTTTTTTCAACTCATTATTATCATTAGTCAAAGTTTCTACAGATTTATTCAATTCATCCAATTTAACACTAGATTCTTGTAATTTATTAATAGCTTCAATTACTTGTTTATCTGTAGCTTTCTCATCTAGCTTTAAGACTTTCATTAATTCTGGATTCATATTATTCTCATCCTCCTTTTTAGTTAATTCTATATATTCACAATGATTTGTGTTTATATCCTCTGATAACATAACAGGATTCATTTTCTTTATAAACGGTCTATTTGTCAATGAACCACCAAATAAAACATTATTATGTATTTTACCTGTTTCAGCATCTTGATATACAAACTTAAACTCAGGACTAAAATATTGATATATCTTATCTTTTAATTTCTCTTTACCTAATTTAGTCCAATCGATCTCTGCCAATAATCGACCATCTTTCTTTTCTAATCTCTTAATCCATCCAGCAGCTTCACCCTTATAACTAGATTCACCATGTTCCAAATCTATGGCTATGTCTACACCTCTAACTCTATCATTAAAATTAATAATGATATTATCTAATGTATTATCAGTAATTACTAAATCACCATATTCAGGATGTTTCCAGTTACCAGTTCTCATAATTTCTACTAGATTACTATTTTCAGATAAAGATACCAGATAATTAAAACCTTCACATGCTTTAATCCAGTTACCCATATTATCTTTTTTAAACATCTTTTTAACTGCTGCCCATGCTGTCGCATTTGATTTTTCTTCATTACCATCATATTGCTTAAAGGCACTATTAAAAGCAGCAATAAAAATATCTTGAGCATTACTTGGTAATTTTTTTATTCTTTCAGGCATATTCTTTTTAGTATAAGGCAATTTTACACCTCCTAAACTTTATCTAACTCAGAATAATTCAATGTTGCAGTATCAAATACTATGAAACTAGTACAATAGCCATTAAACCATTGACTAGCACCATCACCACGACCACCTATTCTGATATCATCAGCATTCAATATTACAGGTGTTCCATATGTTGTAATTGGTTTATCATCACCATCATATTTAATATTCCATTTAGGTGTAGCTGCATCAAATGTACATAATAATTTATGTGTTGTATTAGCTGTAATAACAGCAGAAGCATCCGACCAACTTGATCGTTCTGGTGTTGGACCATAATTACCTATATTAATTATCTCATTTGTTGCATATCCTGTCGTATCTCCAAATTTTATACCACCATATAAATTTTCTATATTCCATGATACTTTATATGAACTACTTGTTGTTACTTCTGTTTTAGTTATGAAATTTATATAAATACCTCTACAAATCCTACCAGTAGTTTGTCTATTTAATCTTGTTTCTGAACTATCAGTAAATTCAATACCATTTTGTATATAACTACCTGACGAACATATTTTAGGTTGATTAGCTTTAGTTGTTTCTTCTAAATATTTACTATTAATTCCTTGATCATACCATCTAACTACATAACCATCACCAGCACCACAAAATGTTTCTATAGCAGATGTATCAACATCTAACCCATTAAAATAAATATCTGTTTCTGCATCATCAGAACTTCTTCTAATTTTAATACATGGTCCATCATACCATTTGGTTAAACGTTTCAAACTAACAGCAGTTATAACATTATAGTACATATCATCTACATCTAATATGTATGATGATTTCGAAGTTGTAATTAAAGATAATTTAGGATATGAATTTTTAAGTATAACTAAATATTTCATATACCCCTGAAAATATTCTCCAAGAGCAGCACCAGAAATATACAATGGATAACTTGTACTATAATCAACAGCACCAGAAATTGAATTAGCAGCATATTCTAATAAATTCTTAATCCTTCTAGTATCAGAATTTGCCCTATCTCTTATCATTATTAATTCAACATGTGAATTAATAACTGTTGGCATCAATGGGCTTGGTGCTAAACCACTATATCCAAATTCAGTCCTAACTATATGCCAATAATGATTATTTGTATTACGTGAACCTAAACTATATGAATAATCATTTCCAGCTATATTTTTAGTAACTATTCTTTTGTTACCTATAGCAGTCTGAAACACATTAGCATATATTGTAAACAATTGTAAAGTAGTAGTATTTAGTCCATCAGAATTACATGTAAATCCATCATTAGTACCATCAAATAATAAACCAAAATTTAAAAAAGTATTTGAACTAACAATTAAAGGCATATTTGCCTTAGTTGTTTGTTTAAAATTATCATTTGGTCTTGCTTGATTAGTTACCTCTGATACTAAACCATTACTACCATTTAACCAAATAAGGATTTTAATTGATCTAATATTTCCTTTGAAATCACAACCAAACCATTTTTGAGCATCATCACTATTTCTTAAAACTTTAACAAGATTACCTCTATATTTATTAGTTAATCTTTTTAAAGGACTAAAAATAGTAGTAGCTTTTTTTGCTATACTTTTTTTATCAAGTTCACCTGAAAAATGCATTTTCTTAATTCTTATAGTAGAACGCATTTTATCACGCTCCTACTGTTTCTAATTGAATATTAAATACATCCTCTGCTGCTGGTGTAAAATCACCATTAGTTACTAATTGACCATATATAGATGTAGAATCTGTGGCTAATTTACGTTTTATATTAATATTCTCAACCCACATAATTAATGTTGTTCCCAAATCTTCTGGTGTATTGAAATCAATTGAACCTAAATATTTACCACCATCAGCTAATAATAATGTCCATGCTGAATTATCGGCTATTGCTGTCGGTGCTTCACTAAATAAATGTAATGTAAAACTACTCATATTCGCTGGTACTGCCGATTTTTCAATTTCTAACTTAGCATCAGTTATATAAAAATGTCCATCATTAACACCAGTTGGTAATATATTTTCAAACTCTATATTAGTAGCTGGACTAGTACCGACAACATCACCAACCGTATATTGTGTAGTATCATCTGGTCTTGTAATAGATGCTAATGAACTTCCACAAATAGAACGTGAATAATATCCGTCTATTCTTCTAACAACGTTCATTTATTACTCCTTTCTTATTATTAAAATACATTAATAATAATCTTATATATTTATTAATTTATAAATTGAGTAATAATATTTATTCGATATAATACCTTAATAGTATTATTTATTAGACAAGTACTCATTATTTAAACTCATATACTGTACTTTGTGTATCAGCTTTTTTATGACATTTAAATAACTTTATTATTTAATAATTATACTAATAAATTACCTTATCGTCAATATTTAATACCCTAGCGTTAATACCTATTTGATATTCTAATTACATTATCGACAATTAATTCAAAATTCATTATACAATTTTCATTATTTAATTGTTGATTTAAAAAATTATTTTTTAATTTATTAGTAACATCTGATGCTTTTAATGATGCTCTAAGATATAAATTATTTGATTCATCTAACTTAATATGTTTCATATAATCAAATATACTTTCAGTTAATTCTTTTATATATCTAGGTTTAATAGTACACCACTTAGAAGTCTCAAGTTTAATTACTTTCTCATTCATATCATGTAATTGCTTTAACATAATATCTTTAATATTCTTACATTTAAATAAATTCATATTATAATTTTCACTCATTTTCTTAGTATTATTTAAGTTATTGTCTTTAATTCTATTTTTATAAGTAGCATTATTAGCTATATTTTCATTGTCTGTAGAACCTTTTTCATCATCCGATTTAATATCATCTTCTGCTTTTTCCTCATTAGCTTCACTATCTGGATTTCCGTCTATGTTTTGATCTGGATTTTCCATTGGATTATACATTTCATCTTCTTCCTCTTTTTTATCTGGAAGGTCTAACATATCTCTAACCCAATTCTCTAAATCTTCATCTGGTACAACTAATCCACCATCTGTTAATGTTTTAAGTACATTTATTAATCTTCCAGAATTTAAAGGTTTAAATGTTAACTTAGGGTATAAGTCAGAAGAAAAGTTATGATTTACTAATTCAGGTATAGCATGTGAATTTACAATATTACAAATATTTTTTGCTGCTGCTTCTAGCATCATAAGAAACATTTGTGATTGATCATAAGATAAAGCAAAACTTCCACTATTAGAACCTAAATCCATAAATTGAGCTAATATTGATTTTGAAATAAGTCTATCTTGATATTCTATATATGGTAATACATCTATTAATGTCCTCTTACCCTCAAACATTTCTAATACAAAATCATTTGGCATTGTTACACCGCCAAATTCAGAAGACCTTAAATCTGTAACTATCTCTTTAGCTAAATTAAAATCATTTTGAGTATAATTTTCTGGTAAATTTAAAACAGGTGTTCCAACTAAATTACGCTCAACACCTACATTTAAAATCTTATATAGAAAATCTTTTATTGACCAATGTTTATAAGCCGATCTTAGAGCCGATATACCTTCAATATTTCCTTGCTGTTTATCATGAGTAAATATCAAAAGCTTATTTATTCCTATATCTATTGTTTTAAATCCTTGATTGACTAAAGTTTGTGTTATACCTTTAACATCACCAACACTATCATATAAAAAATCATAAATAGTTGATTGTGGTCTAACAGCGAATTTTTTCCATTTAAGTTTACCTTGTTTTACTTCAAATACTTTTTCAAATATTGAATGTCCAAATTGAAACATAGTACATATGTTTTTTAAAAATTCATCAAAACCATTTAAAATACCATTCGGATAATCACCAAATAAACAATCATTTACAAAATTAGATATCTCTTTTGCTTTATCTGAATTATCACAAGATTTAATAAACCATTGTGTCGATCTTATAGGAAGTTCTAACATTAATAAAATTGCTTTTATCTGTGAATCTGATCTTCCCATTCTTTCATATATAGGAATATTAGAAGGGTGCTTTAATGATGATAAATATTCGTCAGTATCTAATGTATATTGATACATTGATCGGCTAGACCTACCTGTTGAACCCAATTCTCTACGTCTTGTCATCAAAATACTCCTTTCTGCATTTATTGATTTATACATTACCAATTATCATTAAATATTATCGAATATTATCAATCATTATCAATTATTGTTTAATATAGAATATACTTATAATTTGCAAACTCATAAGTATATTAATTATTCTTACAAATATTATACTTACGAGTATACTACTTTAAAGTATATTATTATCATGGATATCTAGTACTATTGGTATTAGCACTTTTAGCTTTACTTTTACTCTTAGTATTTATATTATACTTTTTTTGATAAAGATTGAACATTTCAATAATAATATCGTTTTTTGCTTCTTGTAATATATTAGTTAAGTTCTTGTTTTTGTCGATATATTGAATACTATTAATTATATCATCTATTTTGAGTAATTTCTCACCTGTGTCTATAATATCTAAAGCTTTTTGTAAGTTCATTTTATTATTTTACTCCTTATAATTTATTATTTTATTCTTTATTTAATCATCATTCCAATTCTCATTTTCATTATATGTGTTATCTAATGTAACTTTTGGTTCTAACATTACTAATAATGGACAATATTTATATCTTTCTTTCTTATATCTCAATGTTTTAAACGACAATTTACACATCTTATCGAATAATTCACAATCATTACAAGACTTAGGTAACTCTTTCATTTTAGTTTTAAATACAATCATTTTATACTTCCTTTCTCTAATCAATATCTTTTAATATATCTTTAATTTCATTATGTATATTTGCCAATTCATGTAATAATTCTAATATTTTATCTAATGATTTAAATGGTTTTTCAAAAGTACCATTACCATTTAAATCATCACCTAATTCAGTATCTACCCAATAACCATTATATACACCATAGATAGTACCCTCTTTATTAAATGTTCTCATATTATCACCATACATTATGTATTCTTGGACGTTTAAAAACATTAATATCTGATACTGAGCCACAACCTTTTATCATTGCAACACATACAGTACAAGCATCAAGAATATTTGGAGATTTACCGCCCGGCTCAAATTCAATAAATTCATCTATAAAATCATCATGTGACCTTTTTATCCAAAATCTTTTTGTTTCCGAATAAACACCAAAAGATTCTATCTTAGCAGCCTTTGAACTACCCCCAGTTTTTATGCCCTCAATTGGTGGTAATGATTCTAATAAAAAAGCCGATTGAGCCAATGCCTTTTGATAAGCTGCTAATTCTATTCCTATTTTCTTAACATTTCCACCACTATCTTGATACTTAAGATAATATTTCTCTATGATCTTTAATTGCTCTGGAAATGTTAAATAACCTGTGTAATATTCCCATAAAAACATTAGTTTTGATATTTTATCAAAACCTACAACAGCTAAAGCAAATTTATCTAGTCTTTTTTTCTCTGCTGTCTCTCTATCATCTGCTATAGCAGGGTCAACCCCAATATAACATTGTACATCTTCTGAAAACATATTAAAATTATATTGTTCAGTTTCACCATAATAATTTAACCAATCAGCATTTAATGTTTTATTCTGAGTTGATGTTCTATCATTCTGTATTGTCTTATTCCATGCTAAAGTACCTATTGCTTTTTTCTTGTCTAAAAGTCTTTTAACCGACCATTTCTCTTCCCATAGCGGAATATTATTTACTTTATCTAAACCTTTTAAATTTATATATTTATAAGTATCATTATCTGATAAAGTACATAAAAGGTCTTTATTATGCTGTAGTGTACCAAGTATAATTTTACGTCCACCCTCAATTACCCTTGAATCAACTATTTCATTCCACCAATTAAATGTCTTATTTCTTTGTGCTTCACTAGCTGTATTATCTAAATCACATATATCATCTGCTATAACCCATTCAAATCTAGCACCTAATATGGCATTTCCAGTACCTTTAGCCACAATAGATGAATCCTTAGATTGCTTATCTTTATCACGAACAACCATTATCTCAGATTCAGACCATTTAGATTTATAATCTGGCATTAATTCAGGAAAATCTTTATTTAAACGCTCATTATACTCAATATGCCATTTAATAGCAGATAAAAAACCATATGCCTGTGTAGCAGTATTTGAAATAATCGCACCATGTGTATTACGATCATTAATTAAAAACCACAAAGGAAGAACTAAGCTGAACCAAGTACTCTTAGCATGTTCTATAGGTACATGGATAATTATGGAATTATATGTTAACGCTTCATATAACATATAATACTGATGCTTTGCTGTATTAGTATTCCATAATCTGATATAAGGTTTTATATATTGTTCTCCAAATATACAAGGATTTGAAAGAGCGTATTGTCTACGCTCTGATTTACTAGCGTTCCAAAATATATCTCTAACTGCATTAGTTTCTAGTTCCCACTGCTTGTTGTATTCTGTCGGATAAGGATACAATTTTTTCTTTTCTACTTGAGTCAATTTCTAACAACTCCATTTCATCAACCTCTTTATCTTCCTCTTTTGTTTTAGAAGTATCTTTAGGTTTCTTATTCAATTCAGTTATAGAATCTAAAGTCATACTTAAAGAATTAGATAATAATCTAATACCCTGTGGACCACCTTGTTTAATCTCTTTATTGAACCGACCAATTAAAAGAGGTAAAGTATCGTTAAGTAAAGCCTTAGATATAGATAATTTTTCATCATCTAAATTATCAGACTCTATTAACATATCCTCTTCTACCTTTTTAATAAGTTTAACCTTATCATTCATTTTTAAATCATCTAAATCTACATCTTTCAAAGATTCTCTAATTGATTTAAACATTGATTTAGTCAAAATATCTTCTAATAATAATTCCAAATATTCAGCATGTGATCTAATAATAAAATTAAAATTCTCTCTATCATCTTCATCATATATTGGATGCTTTTTTAAAATATAGTCTGTTATAGATTCAATAGAATCACCTCTAAGTATCTTCTTATTAGTAAATTCTTTTATCTTACTGGTAAAACTACATATAGGACACTTCGCCCTATGAATTCTTACCCTGTAATAACTATGATCATTAATATTCTTCTTATCCAATTAAAAAACAACTCCTTTCTTTTTGTTAATTAGTTTTCTTTAACATATTATTAATTATAACTAGATTATCATGATATTTATTAATGCTTATACGTAATAATCGCTCAAGATGCTGTATACATTTAGTTCTTGCTACCTCAATACATGATGTGTTTAATGGATGATTAAAAATATTAAGTGATAATACAGACATAAAATAATTATTCGTACTTATTTTATTATTATTATGTAAATATATAGTTAAATCCTCTAATTTAATAGTTTCAATATTTGTTACATTATTTAATTCACTGTTAAGTTCACTGTTTAATTCACTGTTATTCATATCTATACCTCCTTATGTATAATACCATTTTATCACTATGTTGTATTAAGATTCAATAATCCTATTAGAAAATAAACTAAATTAAAAATATTTAAAACTAAAGTAAAAAGCTATGATATCTCTATCATAGCTTTAACATATTGGTATATTTATTTACAAAAACAATTTAAAAAAGGGTTAATTTTTGAAACTTTGAAACATTATTTAGTAATCAAATTTATCCATTTATCCCAATCCTTAGCCTTATAAGCTTTACATTAATATATTATAATAAATTTATTATTACAAATCAATAGTAAATTTATTTATCTATAAAATAATTAATATCATAAAAAAATAAGACATATGTCTTATTTTCATTAAGGGAAAATAATTAGTTAAAAGTACTAATTATCACTATATATTATTATATCACTAACCATGAAATTTATTTTAAATATCTTATAATTTGAAAGTACTTATAATGTTTTATTATTAAGATATATTATATAGGTTTATTGGTAATTACTAAATATAACAATTAAAAAAAGTAGACTATACTTGCTTATCTATTATACTATGTTTAATTGTTAATATCAATAAGATTATTGAATTTTAACATCATTAATTATAACTGATGGTACAGTTTGACTTGCTCCTAAAACCGTTTTATATGTATATAAACCTGTATATAATCCTTTAAATCGTATTATATCGTTTTCTAAAAGTCTATTTTCATTATTTTTTATAAAATAATATGCTACCATTACATTATTATAATTTGAATTTATTGCTATTCTATAAGTACTACCACTATCTGATTCTATAACTTGAATGATTTTACCAGTAAATACTATACCTTTACCTTTATATTTTTCTGGATTTCTTGATAAATTATTATAAGTTATTTTAGAATCATATTTAATTTCAGTTTCTTTTGTTGGTTTTGGTGTAATTGTATTTTCATATTCTTTTATATATTTATCAAGTTTTTCTTCTGCTTCTTTTTGTTTTTTTATTTCTTCTGGTGTCAATGTTCTTGTAGGTGTAGGGTTAATTGTAATATTTGGTGTTGATGTTGATGTTACTTTATTGTTATCAGTAGATTTAATTGGTGTACTTATACTTGATGATAATTTTTTATTATTTTTAACATAACTCTTTGAAATATTAAATATTAAACCATAAAAACATAAAAATCCTAATATAGATATCCCAATTATTTTACTATTCTTACTTGTAGTATATTCAATATTATTATTTGTCTTTGTTGCAAATAAAATAATATCTATTAACCATAAAATACCACAACCACCACAAGAAAATAATTTTATTAATCCAAACTTATAATCACCAATTATAAATCTATCAATACCGAAATATCCAAAAAATATAGAAATTAATAATATTAACCAATAATTAAACTTATTATTTATCACATTGGTCTCCTTTATTTAACAATTTACTTTTTCTAACCATTGCACCAAGTTGTATTAATTCCCTCAAATTATGTAATATAGCGTTATCTAATGAATCTAATAATTTACCACTAAGATATTTAGTATTCTCTTTTTTGCTATTTTTACATAAGTTCCAATATTCAATTAGTATTGCTTGCTTAATATCCTTAAATTCGTCATTAGTTTCCTCTAATTCCTCACGCATTACCCCATATGCTTCATGCATAGTTTGAAATAATGGAAATTTCTCATTTGCACTTTTTAACTCTTCATCTATTAAATCATTAAGTATATCCATTTTTTAATTCACACCTCTTATCTAGTTATACTATTAATTTTTTTCTTATCCTCTTCAACTATTAATACACCATCATTGTCTAATTTACCTAAATTATCATCTGTATTAATTTTTATCTCTTCATCAAATTTACTATTCTTAATAAGCTCAACAAGTGACTTAGTTATCTCCTTCTTTTGCTTTATCGCCAATGGTGATATAATGATTCTTGTGTTATACAAGTAATACCCTAGTGGCTCGTTTAACTCGTTTAACTCATTGTCTAATGTGTAGACAATTAAAAAAGACTGGTTTTCCTCAATTTGCTCTAAGGTATCTCTTACCTTAGAACCTAAATTATTTAATCTGAAATAGTCATAATCTAACTTAACCTTAAATATTCTTTTGTCACTATAATTATCAACATTCATAATTCTGTATTCTCCTTTATTTGAAAATATAATATTAAGCAATATATACTATTTATAATAGGTAAAATCATTATTATAAGATTAAGTAAACTCGTTTTATATTCTATATCTACATACCTCTGGTATTCCTTGATTAAATTCCAATACATACTAATTGATGTTAGGTAAACCACGATTAAAAAAGATATAATAATCACAATTAACATATATTACACTCCATTTCAATTAAAAAAATAATTCTAGATGATCTTTTTTATACTGTTTTCCTCAATATCATCCTTTAATTTTATCTCTAATCCTATTTTGTCTAAATGATGCTGAATTTCCTCAGGTGTGTAATAATCATAAGTGAATGTTAAGATATGATGCTTTAATTTGTGATTTAATAGTGTGTCAACATATACTATGTGCTGACTGTTTACATTGTTTAAAATAATAGATTCAACAATATATGTATTATTGTTAATCTCTAAGATATCACATACCTTTAGCTGTAACCCTACATCTAATGATAACTTGGTTATAAAATTATTATCTTTGTCGAAAACGTTCACGTATTTCCCACCTTTCTTGATCTGTCAAAGCTTCATGTATTAAATACTCTAATACACTTGTCCTATTTGCTTTCATATTATTTTCTTCAAATAATTTCTCATACTTTTTTACCAATACTTCTAATTGTTCTAATGTTTCCCATGTTAACCTAAATCCTGTGTGAGTCTTTTGCTTCGATCTGTTAACTTCCTCAAAATACATTAATTAATCACCTCATATACATTATATCAAGTAATTAACATATTGTATATACAAATAGTTGTATTAATTATATCTAATGTTTTTAATAATTTTATAACTTTATCATTTATATCTTATAAAACATCAACCAACCATGAACCGACCATCAACCAACCATGATTAACTCTATAAACTTATTTAAACTATGTAAACTATGGTTTGCTATGGTTTGCTATTTAAACTATGTAAACTATGTAAACTATGGTTTGCTATGGTTTGCTATTTAAACTATGTAAACTATGTAAACTATGGTTTGCTAGAGTATTACTGTATAAACAAAGTGTGACAACGTTAACTTGGTAAAAAATATATCGCACATTTTTTTTGGGTAGGACTGGGGCGGAAAAACGACAACGTCAGAATTTTTGTCACCCAGAGTAACACCATGTAACATAAATGTAATAAGAAATCAAATTTTATAAAAAGTAAACAAATGTTACTTTTGTGTAACATAATCGTAATTATATTACAATAATATTAATTGATGATAATGTATTGACATATATGTTAACCAATGATATAATGTATACATAGTAAACGATATCAACTCTTTACTATAAGGTACGCTCTGTACTTGCTCTATTATAACCACTGTCTATGGTGGTGTGTGTATGTGTGTGTGTGTATGTAGTACTATCTATATAGTACTGTCTATATAGTACCCTATATAGCATGGGTGTATATAGTACCCTATATAGCATGGGTGTATATAGTACCCTATATAGCATGGGTGTATATAGTACCCTATATAGCATGGG